>Ga0209671_1000198_pt1 | contig 33422 bp, 28 predicted proteins | sample WorMetHERISLAND2_2_FD_187401 | JGI IMG/M metagenome (GOLD analysis project Ga0209671, IMG submission 187401) | Marine gutless worms symbiont microbial communities from Max Planck institute for Marine Microbiology, Germany - Olavius geniculatus... | ecosystem: Host-associated > Annelida >...
AGTTTATACACTTGTTAACGGCAACATTTAAGGACTTGCACATCGAAAACAGCAAAAATTACAAAGGTGATATTATTCAGCAGCACATTGACACGCAGTCAGTGTGATGCGGGCAATATCACCTTTTGTAATTTTTGCTGTTTTCGATATGCAAGTCCTTAAACGTTGCCGTAAACAAGTGTATAAACTAATGTTTTGTACATTTATATAATATTAAACACTGAGATGACATTCATACTCGACAAACATGCACGTGTTTCATTACTTTGTCTTTTGTCTGTAACGCAAATAACGTAAATTATATTAGCGCATTTTTTACAACGAAAGGTTATTAGTTTTTAACTACCCCTACTTGCTCATATGAAAAAGAAATTGCAGCCACCTGTCACAACATCAGCAGGCCCAGCCATATTATTTGATTCTTTAAACAAAAGAAAACTAGAAATATGAAGCAGAGCCCAACGTGAGGTCACCCGGCGCCGAAAGTCAGATGGGGGTTACTTCAGGGGGGTGAAATTTACCTGGTAGCAAAGTCACTTGGCCCGAAGTCAAATGCAGTAGCATACGCAGAACACGCATCGTCGACTTTGGGTGTGTCAACATCCGCACCTGCAACTTGTTTGTTAGTGGACCAAAGTTCACTAAATTTTTCTTGGTTCAACGCAGAAAGATGGCAGTCGATCAAATTTGTTATCGATTTTCGGTATGTCAATCCGCTACAAATATATTCGTGGTCAGAGTTTGAAGTTGCCCGAAATCGCGCCAAATTTTGAACTTGGGTAGGTCAACATCTGCGTCTATAACTTTTTTGTTAGTAAACAGAAGTTCACAAAATTTTTTCCTCCAACGCACCATTGATTTTTCTCAATGAAGTTTGTGTTTCTTTGTTGATATCATGACCGGTTTTTGAGAATATTTGCGGTCATATTCGAAAGTTGTCCTAAATCGCGCCAAATTTTAGACGTTTTTTCCCTTCCCAAATTTTAAGGGGGCGGTGCCCCCCAAATGATGTATATAATTGATAATGTTCCCCCTATGGCCTGTCATGTGGCAAAGTTTCATTCGATTATTCCCCCTAACTTCAAAGTTATAGGCGCTAATACGTTGAATTACAGGTTAATTTTTTTACCCCTTTGAAAAAAAATTGTTGGGGAGCCCCATCCCCAGTGGAGTGTAGGCTAGCAAGACTTGGCCATTCTATGGCGCGTGTAAAAATTTTGGGGTGCAACACCCCCTAGGGGCCAAAATATGCTATTCCGAAAAAGTCAATTTTCGTGGTACATTTGCACCTAAAAATCTCCGTGGTTAGTGCATTAAAGTTCACGTAACTTTTTTCGTTGAACGCGGGAGGAAACGCTGTTTTGCCCCATGTTTTTAGATTTTGGATATCTCTATCCGTTCCGGAGATATTCGCGTTCGAAGTGGAAAGGTGTCCGAAGTCGGGCCAAATTTAGCGTGTTTTTCGCCCCTAAAAGTTTTTTGGGGGCAAACCCCCAAATTTTTGGACCGGCATTTATAAACTGAACATGCTTCCGAACATGTGCCAAAATTTCGCGGAGATCAGCCCACGGTCCTCGGAGATTTCGTGTTGAAAATAAGTAATAAACAGCAGTAAAACATAAGGCCTTTCCTGAACTACCGTTCCGGGTGGCCTAAACAGTGAAACATTAAATGGCGACAGGAATAAAATAAGGTGAGCAGGGGGGGCGCCCGCCAATCTGTTAGTGAAGCAGCAGTAGATCGCAGTGACGTATCAACAGTTCGATCAGATCACGTTCATTCTTGAGCGCCGACCAGCCGCTGTGTACCTCGGACTCGGGAGAACGCAGCAGGTTTGGCGCGAAGACTGTCGCCAGATTGTCGGCTCCCATCATGTTGACATGCTGATGACTCGCCACCCTGCGTGCAGCGGCAGCAACCAAACAGTTCAAAATCAACGAACGGATGGGTTTATTCATCAGCAACATACAGTACAAAGCACAACACGGACAGAAAATGCTCAGTTAACAAGACATCAAAGAGGGTACAACCCTCGTCCTACTACGACAAGCAAGCAACGGCAATAAGCTGTTTGTGTATACTGGTAGCTCCGTGTGTCGCCAAACAGTCTTAAACATGACCCGGCGCGAAACTATACGCAAACGCGTCCGTCATTGTCGTAAAAACCGCTTTATGCACATCAAATAACATCGTCAACTTCAGCCAATGTGGCGACACAGCTCAGTAACGAAAAAATGATCCAAGACTGCTTTGGACAAAACCAAAAGAAAATCATCGAACGACGTCAGCGATGACTTTCGAAAGTTTGAATAAGTTCTCACTTTTCTGCTCCATTAGGTAACCTGGAATGGAAAAGTAAGTTTTTGACACATGATGTGTCTGTTTTCCGTCCGTCGACCGTCTGTTTGTAACGGATGTACCCTGGTCTTAGGGGGAAAACTTTTTTCACCAAAAATATTTAACTTTTTGTCGAGACTCTCTGCGTCCAAATTTTGGGGAATGCAGTGCAAGGGGAACATTTTCAAATTTGGGGTTGAATGGAGTGGTAGGAAAAGCATGCGATTTCCAATTTCTCGTCATATCTCAGAAACGGTGAGAGATAGGGCCAAAGCTACTATTAATCAGTAACAGGAAGTAGCATACGCCCTTTCAGATGAGATAAAAAAAAACATCGACCTTGGACGACCTTCAAGGTGAGTGTTGCAACAGGAACTGTATAGCCTGTAGCGCATCTTTCCCAGCGACTGCTAGACTTTCTTGTTTTGTAGTTGTCAAAACGTGTCAGTGCCACACGGAGAATAACGTAAAGCGACAAAAAAGTTTCAGACGTAAAACCAACCGTGTAGAGGGAACAACGGCCAAAATTGTCCCAGGCCAACAAGCCCAACATGTCGAAAAATATACAAGCGAGACTAATTTCAACCATGCTTCAATCAGGAAGGACATCGACTGCTGCTGTAAATGATGATGATGATGATGTATCAGCGCAGAAAGAGGACTAATCGACGTAATTTGTCATTCGCGGTCACGTAACCTCGCCTCGGGCGGGTGAAGCGTTCATTGTCTTGTAGGCTTAGCACGCGGTGGGTCGCCGTCATTGTAGCTATCAGCTGCAAGTCATTACTCACTGGTCGCTCGCTGCCATTTATCTGCACGTCACTGAGTGATGTCCAATGTCTACTCAGTCTGGACTCTGGAGTCTGAAGACCCAGTGGAGCTCAGCAGGAGAGCCCTAGCACAGGTACGATAGGATAAAGTAAAATACAGTAGCCTACCGCAGCTGTAAAACCTCGAATTTTGTTTCATCGCAGTGCATGCGAACGGCTGCGATGAAAAAAAACTTCACTGCAAGCTTGTGATGCTCTGTGATGAGGCAGTAAACGGAGTTGACGCCCGACGGCCACTGTCAGTCTGTCTCCAGTTGTTCTATTTTTACCTGACGAAATCGGAAGCACGCAACAATGGCTAGGAACACCGTTCAATTTTTCTATGGCTAGGCTCTGCAGTCCTCCTAACCACATGGGGGCTACGCCATCAGCTCAGATTCCCTAATCCGCTCCCGTTTTGTCGAAATTTTAACCCCAATGGCGCAGCTGTATACAAGATGGTCAGGTGCAGTGGGTCGTTGATCGCAGGTTGCCAGTCACTTCCGCTTTACTGACAATGCGCTTGCTTCTGCTGCTGCACTCACCTCCATCCCACAACCGTCACACACATTAAGCAACGGGACCGCATAGGCTATAGCATCATTCTTCACTTACTTCACAGAAGACAGAGGTCCGGATACTTGATATACAGCGCGGTTACGCAACCCGTCAAATGTTAAATGTCAAAAGTAAATTTATACAGACTTAGCGCATGCTCGTAGAAGCCTCTAACCTCTGACCACAAGACTTTACAGTGGCAGCCATTGATTAAACCCGCGGTGCAGCACAATGACAGTGCAATACAATAAGTACAATAAAATAAAATTTAGGCCAAAAAATGCCTATAGCACCTCAGTCACTTTATAGTCAACTATCGGAAAGAGGCGGATAACAGATGAGTCTTACGTTTAGTCTTAAAATGTTCGCAGACACTGTGAATACGTCACTTCCGATGGCAGACTGTTCTTGCCGCAGCAACTGGGAACGCTCGGTCATTGCCTCAGTCAGCGACATTATAATCCTCCTCTGCGTACTGCATAAACTACGTCTCATTTTCTATCACGCTAAGGGTAGGAGGCTGAGTTGACCTGGGTACAGTAGGCTAGAAACTTGCTTGCGGTTGCTGGAAAACGACTTGAGTGAGCACTGAACAGCAACGTGAAAGTTACAAGTCTGATATTCTACTGCTAGAACATGTTTCACCTGTGCTCGTTCGTCAGTAGCCTATGTCTATTTGCAAAGTCACTGAAAATTTATTAACAGATTTTGATTTCAAAAAAATATGCAAAAATTTAAGCACTTGCACAAAAATAGAGCCTTCAACAAATAGAAAAGATTATACCACAACCAATGCTGTTGTATTTATTATGCTTCATAACAGTATCATGTAATTTAGTTTCTGCAATCGCTCACTGGTGTAACTATCAAGAAGAGCGTGTAGCTAGGTGGACGACGGGTACCTGTTGAGATGAGTCATGAGGTACTTAAGCGTGTGAAAGTGTGCGGGTGGCAGTTGTGTGACGCCGTAGCGAACCTCATCCAAGCGCTCGTCAGCAGTCAAGTCATCCCGACCTGCACATTAACCCATATGTGCCAGAGCTATTTTCTGACGTACCGTTAAAGTAGGTGTCCTTTATAAAGGTTAACCAACAATCCCCAACTCGTGTGTAGGCTACAGAGTTTATCCACACCTACTGATATCGATTAGATCTCTCTTCAAAAAACTAACCGTCCAACTGCTCAAACTACGCAACGTACGAATGTTCCACTTTTTATGTTGTGCAGCTAACAGTTGCAAAATTCCGAATTGACAAACACCAACTGCAGTCATGGCATAAAAACTCGATATGAATAAAGCAAAAAACTTGTTTATACATACTGATGGTGCCGATAAGATGGAAATAAACGTCGAAGGTTATCAGAGGAATTGGAAGCAATCGGAAGAAGAGTTTCAGTACGCCGGCGATCGTGTGAATGTCACGACATTGGTCGGCAAATGGCTTTGTACGATCACCGTCTGTTAGCAAAAGTTAGCACAACCTCAACCGCTTACCGGCAAGATGAGTCACATGTACACACAGTACACGTAATTGTTTGCAACCATTATAGTTGTTTTGTAGTCAATATACACGGTGTTTCATAAAAAGGCGCCCTCGTTCTTTTTTTCATAATTCACCCAAATGATAATCAATTTACACAAAATTTTTACAAGATGTAGCTGAAGAAATTTTAATTCAAAATATTTGGAAAAAATATGGCTGTTAGTGAAGTATTCTTTGCTAGTCGTGATGTAACGCTGACGTCATAATGTGTCATAAGTATAAGCCTGCCTGTTTCAACTGGTCCTGTCAGTTGCTACCCTGCTTTGATGGTAAACTTTATCTGGTTCACTGAAAAAAATGTTAATCGTATCAGCATTCAGCAACATTGAGGCATGAAATCAAGTGTCTCGCAAGCCAAGAACTCAAGTATCTCGCAAGCGGTGTGTGCTGGTGCATTGTCTTGCTGGAAGATGTAAGTCAAGCTATCCCTGCAAGTGTGTGAAAGTGATCGTTTTCGGCGTTTTTTTGTGGCTGCAATGGTAAACCTTTACAGCTGGTCATCGGCATAGATGTAAAAACGTTCCAAGAAAAACCAAAAAAAACGTTAAAAAACGTAAAAATCGTGGCAAGAATAAAAACCGTTTAAAAACGTTGAATAAAAAACGTTGGCCATAATTTGTTCAACCTCTTGCCTAATGCCTAATGCTGCAAGTGCAGTATACTTGAAACTACAGTACAGACAAAGAGAACTTTATTTAATTTCAATTCAACCACGTGGTCATAAGACCATAGCATCAAACTAACCAAATAAACTAGTTAAAAAATTTTTATTTAGTATATTCGGACTACCTAAATAAATCACTATGAGTTATTATTTTTATTCTGTGGTTTCAAAAGTGCTTCTCAAAGCTTTTGATGGGATTTTCAATGCACGTTTTTTAAAATAAAAAACGTTGAGCAAAATAAAAAACGTTAAAAAAGTAAAAAAAACGTTTGTTACATCTATGTTCATCAGTGAACCAGATGAAGTTCACCGTCAAAGCAGGGCAGCTATTCAGCAACTGTCAGCACCGGTTGCGACAAGCCAGTTTGTTGTTCAGATATTTTACATTAGAATTTCTTTAGCTACATCTGATAAAAATTTCATGTAAATTGATCACCATTTAAGTGAATTATGAAAAAAGGGCGCCTTTTATGAAACACTGTGCAGTTTGTGCATGTAGATCATTCTATATCTGGGCAAGTTAACAGTGATACCTTCAGTCTCCACTCCTCAGTATAATGTGACCTGTGGCTAAACTGAATAGGGTGTCCTCTGAGATTTAGAATGCAACACATTCATTTTCAAAGTCGAAAATGCTAGTGTACATGTAGAGTACACCAGGCTACATTAATGAATTAGACACCTCTAGCAATAAATATTACATGACAAAAGATACGCGCCCACACAGTTGCATACAAGCCTACATAGCAGTAAGCATCACACTCAATAAACATGTTTTCTGTGATTCAATGTTTACAGTTTCAGCTTATGGTTTTAACTTTTCAAAAAAAAACAAAACAACATGCAAACCAATAACAAGATGCAAGCACTTGTTTACCTTTGTCTAATGAGAGTTTGATTGCCTCTATGTCACTGTGAAAGCCAGAAACGCGATACAATCCTTCAGCATCGATGCCTGCAATAACAGCTTCAGTGAAATGCAGACGTTTCTGAGATCATTTTATAACATCTAATCTCAACTCTAGGCTTTACAGCATTTGCCTTGTGTCTTTTGTTATTGCTAACACCACTGACTAATATTAGACGCCAGTAAGATATAATTCGTTACAAATATTAATTTTAACATGTGCCCAAAACTGACAGGTAGCTAAGCTTAATCTACTGCTTTAAGAGCACTAATTAAACAATAAAACTGCACAGTGGGCATCAATAATACAGACGTATGATAGTCCAGTAAACTGTAAAAGCAATCCGGTATCGTGGATATCAGAAGAAACAAAATGAGAAGACAGTGACAGTGACGATGACAAGTGGCAGTGACAGAATATATATATTCAACTTTATTCATCATGAAATGGTAGCACATAAAAAGAAGAAAAAAACAACACAAACACAATTATTAACAACACAGCGGACGATAAGACAGAGTGACAGTAGTTTACAAATAGATGAAAGCCTTAACTAACGTGCGAAAAGCCCGAAACTCAGTTCAAAATACAGAATAAAATATTTATTTAATTATTTTTTTTAGTTCAGCACTAATATTCACAATTGAATAATAAGCAAGCAAACGATAACAGTGACAGATCAGAATGGAAAGGCTGCAAACTCCGAACATTTATAACTATTCTAATCAGTAGACAAGGGCCTACGCTAAACACTTAGACAGATCAATCAGTTGCAAAGTAGCTTTGAACATGGCCAGAGAAAACGAGTGAACAATAAGCAGAACGCGGCGACGCGTACGGCGTACATACCACGTGCTTCGATCTCGTCGACACACATCCTGACGACGGTCGGCACGAGTGAGTTCTGTGCAGTGACGAGTGTTGTCAAGTCGACACCGAACGTCTTCTTGACGTGCTTCATGTCCGGCTGACAGTCGGCGGGAACCTTCTCCGAGCAGCGTTTGTGTGCGTTGAAACCACAGTCTGCGCATCACAACACCGACACACATTGAGACGGGCAGGCAACAACATCGCATTCTTTGTTAAAGCTGACAAATGCAACTCACATAGGCCTAAGGTCAAATAAAAAAAATCAAAGTAAGTACAAATTACACTATTAAAAATGCCAAAAACAAGAATCAGGGTTAATAACTGAATGTCCTTATATAAGCTAATATGCGTGCAAAAAATCCCCCCCATTGAGTATAAAACGGATTTGACAGGAAGCGGTAGGTTTCATTCCAATTTCTTCCCCTAGTTTATCTCTGATGATGCATAAAGACAAAAAAGTACGAAAATCGATCGACATTTGGGAACATTGTGACACAAACAATGGACCAATAAGTGACAGAATTACCTTGACATTTGACGCCTTGAGCTATGAGACCCCACATGTAGTTAGCGCAGAAGTCGCACCAGTGTGGCCCCTTGAACGTGTGCACCTGCAATGACATCAAACATGACGTCATACCGCGTTCCTTCGTTACCATGGTGATATCAACATTTCAACTTGTCTTTCTACTTGTCGTCCGGGAGAGAAAGGAGGGCTAACTTACACAAATTTGTAAGTTAAACTACGATTAGGCTAACTCAGGAAAAAATCACACATTCGATAATCAGGAGAAGAAAATGCGAGTAACAAAAATGTGGACTGCAAACGGAACTATGACAGCAGTTTGTGGCATATCGTTTTGGAAATCCCAAACTCCACTTGTTTTGATTGTTGTACAACATTCTGTACAACAAAGTAAATATCGAGTTGTACAACAAACGTACACTAAGAATTAAACGCCTACAACAAATCGCAGCAGTGAAGTTTGGGCCTAAACGTCAGTGCACCAGGTCACTGTTGGTCTGTGGTCTGGGTACGATGTGAATGTGAATGTCAATACTGGATTTATATAGCGCAATATCATGAAGCATCGGTCTGTACTGCGCTGCGGTAAGCGTGAGTCTATAGAGCGAGATGACAACTGACGGCGTCATTACACATTGCAGATGGACAGTCAGACAGTCAGTCGTGCAGTTGCTGAAGCCGACTGCAGTTTGCCGCCGCTGGCGACGCTGCTGCTGCAGCGCATTGGCGTGGAAACTCGCAGATAATTACTCTGGGATTCGCGCTCGCAATAATCCAGACACCAGACGACTGATTGACGGACAGGACGCCAAGATGAGAGAGGAAGAACTGTCAGAGGTTTGGGTGGTGGCAAGCGATGATAACGGATGCTGTCCCAGCGTTGGCTATATAATGTCACAGAAGACAGCAATCGCCGTGCACCTGGCTTTCGAAAGACGTTCGTGGAGGACGAGTATACGGCTGTCACAGCATGGCCCGGCATCGCTATGACAACAAAAGAGGAAGAAGAAAAAGAGTCATTGCTTGCCGCATTATTGGACTAAACCGCTAACTTATTTTCGTATTATCTTACATTTCAGTAGAACAAGTTCGGTATGACCGACAGTGCATACTCTATGAATTGATGTCAACATATACGTTAATATTCATATTATCACAATAGATCGGACAGAGCCGTTTATCCATAGAGCAGTTTTTGTTCAGTCGAAAAGAGGGAGAAAGTTACAAAGTTAGTGATTCCGCGCTGCCCGCCGGTGAAGGTGGCTTTAAACACAGCACCGAAAAAATCGTGGAAAAAAAGTAAGCAGGTAACATAAGCGACTATTGTCGAAAGCATCCGAAGGTCAATGCGCCAGCATTGCAGAATTGAGATAAAGAGATGGAGAAATGGGTCTTCAGAAGGGGCGGAAGACAACCACGGACCGCGCAGTGGTGACATGTTCGGACAGACTGAGATTAGAAGAATAGTTGCACACACATTGCGTACGTTTTGTGCAAGTCGCGTATATTCTGTATAAACCAAAGACAACAGACGTTGAAAAGAACAAACCCTGAAGACGTGTGACTTGAGACTGCCGACAAGTTCGAGACCGCTGCCGATCACCGTGCAACTTCCGGCGCTCGGTCTGTGTCGATCACAGCCACTGTCCACTAGGACCACTGACTGACTCACCTCATACGATAACTGCATACGCCAACCGACATTTCATTAACACTGAGTGTCATATGCATTGGCTGTAGCCTATAGATTACTATTAAGAGATAGTAAACTCCCATCCGTCTGAGAGCATTTTATCGCGACAAAAACATTTATTACCATTGCCATAGACTGGAAAATATCATGCATCACAAAGTTTTTTGATATACAAACTAAATTATTTTGAGTGTTACTTAATATTCTTTGCTCAGTCAACGCAACAGAAGGATGAATGTATAGGCGCAAATGTACTTCATATCAGTGTATCGAATTAACGAATGAAACGTGTAAAGTCGCGGCTACACGCACCGATTTCCTCGAACGAGGTTTTTTTAACCTCGGATGGCTCGGCGACGTCGGACAACACCTCGGACGATAAAATCGGTGCCCGTAGCCACGGCATAGCAGATTGTTTGATAGTAGGACCTGCGATCGCAAAGTCGCTGATTGGACTCCCGGTTGGGAGACTATCAAGTGGTTACTACGAGGATGGGTGACTTTCTGCGGACAGGTAAACCATCTCAGTATAGAACTAAAACCAAAGTCAACTCAGTTTTTCACCTCTCTGGGATAAGTAAATCGAGTACCAACTTATTTGGCAGCTAGGGTTTGAGACACGGCGCTTTCATTTGTGTCGGTTGGCGGGTAACACTGTGCAATCCCATCTGACACGAAACGCTCCGCAGTTCTGAGACGGGTTTCCCATGGAACCCTTTTAATCTTTTTAGACTGTTTAATCTTCATGACACACGCATACACGGCTAGCTGAGAGTAGACCTGTCTAGCTGGTGACGAGTAGTATTGTCGTCGGTTCTGCGCGTTGCTCAGCTCGGGTGATTTCAGTCGTCGACGTCGTTCGAGAGCCGCTTCGCCCGACCTCTCGCTGAGGCGCGGTGAGCTGGCGGCACTACTGCCCGAGGACGAAGCTGAGGAGACCGGCGTCAGAGGCGGCGGCGCCCGTGACCCCACGGACGCCATGCGACGCGCCGTGCCCATGCGAGGCGTACCCCGCGGTGACGGAGGAGGTATGGACAGTGGAAGCGGGGGCAGGTGGTGCGCTCGTCGGTAGGCGTTGTAGTACGGCGACTCGGAGTAATTGGCGCACGTTGACAACGCCGAGATGTAGTCGGCAGCCTTCGACTCGAGGTAGAAGATGATGAGACCGTCGGCGACCAGGTCGCGAATCGTGTCAAAGCGCTTCTCGCCGACGAAATGCTGGCCGTCATAGTACAACCGGAAGTTCTTCGTCGCTCCTTCGAACCTATCACCAGTGCCACACACGAACACGATAAGCACCCTCGTATTATCTGACTACCGTTACTCTAGGCTTAGGTTTACATATCAACAGTTCTGCCTCGAATAATGGCAAAAATCCAAACACATATTAGACGCATTACAACGCGACTCAGTCATTCCCGAAGCGCTGTACAATGTCACGCGCTTTCCAAAGACTTTTCTCCATTACTTGAATATACATGTAATTGTCTGTTTGCTTTTTAGTCATTTCAGTTACTTACATCTCGGACGCGGTTTGATGTAGTATACTGAAGTTTGATTATGCAATGCGTCAATGACCTATTTGCGTCACGAAGGGTCTAGCGTCAAAGTCAATGAGCTTTTCCTCGAAATATCATGTAGTTTCTATAGCTGGAAACGACATTTCGAGTTATAAATGTGCACTGTTAGCGACACTTTGGTGTTATCACCACCTATAGTTCAAGTCCTGGTCATATGGTATTCAAACAGAACATTTCTGCCAAGTGTGAAGATCGTTTATCGCTAGTGGCGCACTTCGTTCGTGCCTGAAGTTCGCGAGTTCTGCTAACCTTTCGACAGCAAAGCGCCGTGCTTGTCACGCCTAAACGGAAATATTTCGAACAACTCTGCACTTTCCACGGTTATCGATCACACAGAGTCAAGCTTGGAACAGACAGGCACACAGCTCTGTCAAAATGTCACGGACTAAATGAAATTCGTAACGTGACCTCATCCGGCAACTGTTGCATATTAGATAAAAAGCACACCAGCCGGCGTCACCAATCGCCATGAACCAGGATGTATTTAAGCCCTCCCCATGCAGGCAAACAGATAAACACGCAGCACGCTTGGCTAAACAAGCAAATCTATCCGTGAGCATCAATGCAGGCAAGCCTGTAAACAAGACCCCATCTTCTCATGACCTGCGATCAATCACGTTAATAACAAAACTCAGTAATATACGTAGGCTACAGCAGTTTACATCTATAGTAAAGTACGTATAAGTGAAGTTTTTCCCGTGTCACAAAACATGCATCGGGCGGCGCAGATCTACGTTTCCTTAGCCCTCAGCCGTTAGCTTACACTCCGATACCAAGGACATGGCGCTATGCATCGCGCGGTATGCCTGTTTATGCTCCAGCTTTCGCCGGTACGTACTCGTTGTGTCTACCCACAGAGGATGGCCAGGCTGAGTTGACCTGGGTAGATGGTTGCATACCGAGATGGTTTACCCGTCTCCCGAAGGTCTCCCATCCAAGGTTTAATACACCTACAACAGTTATAGCTAGAAACACATGTCGGCTCAATGCTGACATATTGTGCGGCTGTCACTCCAGAACCGTGTTACGCTCACCCTAACCCTGAACCCTAATGGTGGCTGTGACCTTCTGACCTGGCATTTGGCACATCGCTTTCTCATGATTTGAGAAACGTTCACACCATTTTCGGTTTTCCTAAGCCGCTTCGTTTTCGAGGCAGGAACCAGCACGAAACAGATGGACACATGCACGCACAGACTGACGGATATGAGGTAATGCATCGCGCGGTGTTCCATCAAAAATTACACCTACGATCTTTTAATTTTATTTTCAGTATTTTCTTCTTGCACAAATCATTTCCATCATTACAATACAGAACCCGTATTGCGGCTTATAAAAGGCTGCGCGATAATCACGCACAATACAGACATAAAAGAAAAGCTTAAAATGCAAAAAAATGCGTGCAAGCAATGCCTAACAGTGTCAGTATAAGACCAATATAGCTTATGGTCCGTATACAGCGAGCAGACGCACCTAATGGCGAGTGTATATTGTTCCTTGGCGCGCTGACTCTCACGAATCAGATATCGACCATCTTCGTCGTCGCTGCAGTCTGCAGTAAGTAACAGATCGGCTTCGTCTCGAGATATGATGCCGTGAAATCTGCACAGACCACCAACGCCAGACCTGCATTATTACGCTCCGACGACCCTCTTCGCATCGATATATGCAGCTGACTTTTTATCCGTAAGGCAGTCCGTCGGACCGGTTATAATAGACCAGATGGCGGCGACGTTGCTGTTACAGTTTTTTTGGCACTATTTCGTTCGTCAGCTGCTTCGTGACAAATCATCTCCGTATTTGCCTCGTTTGTAGACTCAACTTCAGCCTTTATATTCTCACCGTCCGATACGCCACCGAATAATAAAAAACTGCACTTCTCTGCGGAAAAATATCGTCAGCTTCGATCTGGGATGTTTAGCCCCAGAGAGTCCAGAGCCCCAGGCCCCTCTGCTACTGGACCCAATCTTTCCCGCCCACTTTGGACTTCCTTCCGCCGCCTATGCCATTTTCGTCATTGACATCCAGTAATGGGTTGCTCTTTTATTTCAGTTTTAATAACACGTCCTCTCAACTTTCCCACATTGCGCGACATCTTTGACAAAAGCATAATTTCATTAGCCTCATACTCCGAAAAAAATATTTATTTCTAACAAAACTTATTGTGCAGGCAAGTGCTTTTCATTAAGGGCAACAATAATCGAGACCAAAGATAACATTGCAGAGAATACGAGATAAAGTCAAAGTTAACCTGGTAATGTGGATCAACTACGCGCATATTACGAATACTAATATTGTAAAATATCCGCAAATATTTACGGATATTAAAACTGACTATTAATGATATCATTTGCTATTTTTCTTCCTTACTTTTTTGGAACAACAAAACTCAAGTATTGTGCATAAAGAAATATTGTTCATCACTGTCCTGTAATGGTACGGCAGCTACAATCCTGAAGTATATACGGTAAGAATCACACGAAAAGTCGTCCGAAGCTCAGACGCACAACTAAAATTTATGAGTATTAGAACATATTAGAGTCCAAAGTCACGAATATTCGATGACATATGAATGCTGTAAACAGATATACTTACTCGTCGCCGTAGTACGGTGGTCGATCAGGCGCCTACAACAGAGAGCAAACGACGAACGTCACGTGACACAAAACTCACTGAGCGCCGAGGATAAATTGCAATCATCATCACTGTCATCAAACATCATCCCTTATTTGCCCAGAACATCATCACAAATAGAACAGCACAAATAGGCAGTAAGGCTAGATGGCAAAGCAACAATAAAAGTTGCACTAATAACTAATAAATCGTATCTATTACCTGCAGTGACGGACTAACCATGCATCGGACGCCACATTGGTTCACATTCACTTCATTGCCCCCACCAGCTTTTGTGCCCCCAAGCACTTACCCCACACCAGTGTTTTAGCATCACATTTAGTAGCATATCTAAAACGTGAAAAGAGGTGACGTGTATATATATTTTACTCAGACGTGACCTAATATTTCTAATATAACTTTTTTTTATGTTTTCGCTAATTTTTTAGCCGACCATGCTTAAGTAAAGCTCGAACTATTGGCATGGTTGTCGTCTGTCCGTTCGTCTGTAACGAATGTGCCCCGGCTGACGGGTAAATCATAGAAGAAAACGTTTTACACGAATAATTAGCTATGTGTGTGAAACTAGGGGATACAAAATTTCAGCGATCTACTGCAAAGGGAACATATTCAAATTGAGGGCTGAATGGAGGAGAGTAGGAAAAATGTGCGTTTTCAACGAAAAACTGGCTACAGGGCTATCTCGGAAATGGTGAGAGATACGGTCAAGGATATTATTAATCACTAATAGGAGATGGTATACGCCCTGTCAGATTAGATGGAAATCATTGACTTTGGATGACCTTAGAGGTCAGTACGCGCTATTATGGCTAAACGGTGCGAGGTAGGGCCTAGGTTGTTGTTGATCACTAATAAGAAGTCACATATTGGCTTTTGAATAACATGAAAATCATCGACCTTGGATGACTTTGAAGGTCACCGACAACAAGGAAGGTCGGCTATCATAGCGACAGCTGAGCTTTTTGTTCATTAAAGCGTCCAGTCGCAACCCCCTGCCTTAAATACGCCGCTGAGCACTATTACCGAATATATAATATTACATCACGTATTTAGTACGCTATAGACACTGGTGGTACTTCTACGGGTCTCACGGTGGGTTTTTGGGGTTCCGGTCGTGACGGTCGTGAGCTCCCTAGAACTTGTGGGTTGACCTTCAGCTATAGTTAGCTTAGTTCACGGTTGGTCCGAGATGATTTATGCCAAAAACTATGAAAAATACAAGCCTATGAATTTTAAAAAAAAAACTGACCATATACCATAGACCTTTTAAAATAAGAGGTCTATGCTATAATGCTATATACAGTATGGGTATAAAACAGTGTACTGTACTACAATCACAGACTCCTGTCACTCGTTTAAATAGCCACAGTGCAGCATAATTTTTTTAATTTCACTCCTTTCCTTTGTGGACATGGCCAGTAGCCTGCTATGGCTAATCAGTGCGGTTGTTATTCGTCATCGCTATTACTCATATAGACCGAGCGGTGTCTGCCTTGTTTCTGGCGGCGATGCACCAGGAAATCAGCGAAATGATTTTGATTGCTATTATCTCCCGTGACGTCACGATTACAGCGGCAGTGCGCTAATGATGGCAGCGTCCAGCACTGGCCGCATCCACGCACGGCATGGTGTCTGCGATGCTGACCGCCCATCCACATAAACCTAGTGTCTGTATAAATTATAGACTGATAGCTCAGGGGTTTCTTCGACCACTTGCTTACTACATTGTTAACTTCACCGATTTCGATTTCTGTTTTATCTCATTTGAATTTGCGTTTTTTTATTCTGTAGTTTTTTTTATCTCAGGCTGGCTTTTATTTTTTTCATAGCATGTTTGTTTTTGACTTCGTAATTTTTAGTTGTTTTGTTTCTCCATTTCGCTTTCCTTTAAAACAGTTTCGGTTCGTTTAGTTTACGTGCTAGATTAAACTAGCACGCAAACGCAAGCCCAGCATGCATCGTGTCATATCATACAGTCAGAGGAAAGCAAATGCCAAGCATTGCTGCAACGTGCGAAGAATGTGTTCCCATGACAACGCCATCAAAGACATTAGGCCTACTACAAGTATTACGTACGACGTCGCCTATAGCACAATAAAACCACGAATCGCCACGACTGCACTTTCCCTCCAGACAACTTTTATTATCTCTCAAAACGTCACTCAATCGCCGTCGCCATTCAGTACACAGACGTATGACGCTATTCAAGGCAAGACAGCTAGCCGATGGGGCCTACGTACAGCTGCATTTATTGCTTTTGCTGTTTGCTGCATCTGCGTAAGTCGCACCCGCTCGCTTCGCGACATGTCGTTCACGCAGTCACGTATCGTAGACGTGTTACTACTATAGCCCACTGTTACGGCAACCAACTAAACGTGCCGATTTCCCTGTAAACGGTCACTCTGCATTCACAGCAGTAGTAGGCTTTATGCACTGTTCCGTGGATGAAAAAAATTCATTCAAAATCATGAATTCAAATTCATTCAAACATCTGACTGCGTACTGCTGCCGCCCGCGATTGTCTTGTGGCATCTGCGATATAGGCCTACTACGTTTTACTGTCCTATATTTGTAAACTATATAGGCTAAGGCTATACCTACTAAACTCTAAATGCTACTATAATTCGCCAGTTTTGATTGACTGAAGTAAATCAAAACTCTAATAGAAGTTAACTAAAATCTGAAAAATGACGCGGCGGAAACAGAGATATGGATTATAGCCATATTCAACCGGTGACGTTTTGGGCTGCGATTGGGTCGGGTCTTCCAAACCTGGCTATTTCTGGTTTACGGCAAGTCTGCAAAACCTTTCCATACGCCAGCGGGTGATATAAAAGACGGACCTTCGTCAGTGTAAACAATACAATCGTCTACATCAGCAGCAGCAGCAGCAGCAGTTTGCTGCTGCGTCACGTATCCGTCTGTCTTATCAGACCACCCACGAGTACAAGTCATCATCGCGCGATATCCGATATCGCAGCACAGCATCATAATGCACATGACGATCATGTTGGTCTAGCAATATCTATACACAGTCCCCCACTGTGGGCTGTGCTTGCCGTTCATGCCATGGCCAACATTTCAAGTATACAGTGTATAGGCGGCTGGATTAAAAGCTTGCCTACTTCTGTCGCCAACATGCAGCAGCAGAAGCCTCAGCGTCGACGTTCTTTTTTTCACCGTTCCCGGCTTATCTGCGATCCGGACAAGCTGCCTACAGCTGCGCCAATAACAGTGCCTGCCGGTGTGCCCCGACAATCCACCTGTTCACGAACATATGTTGAGTCACTTCTGACGTATAGCGCATGTCGTTATATGCAAAGGTAAAGTCCTGCACTTGACATAGGTCAGACTCGTGACCAGAAGCTCTTTACAACCTCGGAAGTGGCAGTTGATTGTCATACATAAGCTAATGATACAGCACATGATGCGGCCATCCACTGCCCGCGCCAGTGAACAACTAGATCTCGGTGCAGCCAATATATCACCACGTAGCCGCCGCACACCGGCACAGACATATGCACAGTCAACCATGTGTGCGAGCTAACCTTCACTCGTCGCTTATATGCTACTACTCATTTCCCATCCCACTGAGAGTAGGAGGCTGAGTTGACCCGAACACAGGTAGGTTGCACACGGTGTCTGCTTAGCGAAAACAGAAAAAAACTTCATTATCAGACAAACAAACTATAGGTAAGGCCTGCAGTAAAATATGTGTTCGCGATGGTTAGCAACTTGGTCAAAGTTGCATGCAAATGACCCGTGTGAGATTCGTACCGTAACCTGAAAGTTACGAGTCCGACTACTTCCGTCAAAGGCCACGTGTACCATTTGGTCCTGTTTAATTTCTGATGTGAAAGTCATATCATTTTTGTACGCAAATAAATGCAGCAGCCCCATTGCAAAGTTGATATGTGGGTTTTACAATTCAAGTAGAACGAAAATCTTAACCGTTTTCCAAATATAAACTCTGCAGCCACGCGAAGAAAATTTATCAGCGGCAAACACGTCTGCGTGTGACAGAAAAAGAAACCGAATGACGAAACATCATTTGCAAGATAAATCGGATTGGCTTTTATCTCGCGCACTGCACTGCTGATACAACTTTACGTCGTCGTGTAATGAATGCGCGAGTTGGCCGCCAAATCATCAAGACGTCCACAGCTCGTCCTTCCCAGCAGTCTGCCCGTCCGTCCACTGACCCGGACTTAATGGAATATTCGAGTACATCGTCGTCTGCAAGGCCAGTAAGTTGCATCAGAGAGGAGAAAAAATTGGGGAGATGGGAAAGAAACAGAGAGGGGGAAGAACGCGTAAGAGGAGTACCTGGTGACGACTGATGACGCACTTAGGTCGTGGCGCCAGCTGCTCGAGACGATACACTGAAGACCACACACAATGCACAACACAACATCCACATTAGCCATTCTTTATCTATCAAATCCAAAACGTCCACAACTGCACGGACGCAATCTCGGGGGAGAACAAATCAAAATTTAGACGGAAGCGCTGAAAACGCGGGAATGGAAACGTCCTTTAATTCTGACATGGTTTACCATTAAAAGCTAAAGATACCTTTAACCCTTCAACCCTTGTATTCTGGTGCACGGCCGCGTTTTTCGTTGCCCCATTTAGACAGCATAATATAGGCTAGGCCTATAGGCCTAGGTTTCAATGTACGTAGTTCACCAAATCTTTGCAGTGACCGCAGACTTGGACATGGATCGGGTCAATCCAAAAGATCAGGTCCGGTATATAATGGTCACATTGGGCCAAACCAGCATAATATTATGCTACGCTGAACAATTGAGTTCGCTGGCTGAGTTTCAGTCAGTTTGACTGTGATGCAGCTTTTTAACATTTTCGTTGTGATGGATCATGTTTTAGTTAAATCTGCTCAAGCGACTTCTATATTTTGAACACGATGATCCTGACAGTCTTAAGCGAAACCAGCACACACACAGTATAGGTTTACGGGAAAGGGGCCGCCACTTGTCACTCAGAAAACACATTCTGAATTTCAAATTGCGTGAAAAATAATGCCTCAATGCTGATGAAAAAAAATCTTGTTCCTCCCCTCTGTCAAATATTTTTCGCGGGCGCCCAGAATGATGCAAGCGTCGCTTGTTGGATAACCTGCAACGCAAGCTATTCGACACCGACCGACAGAAAGTTTGCCTGCTGAAATGACGACGTTTAGGCATAGCTATCATCGTCCATTCCAACGGCCGGCTTATCAACAGCCTAGCGAACTCAGCCAAATAACCTCGAGATCTACAGAGGCTAGCACTGCACATCCTGTTTTATTTAGCTACAGGATGTAGCGCGGTGCGGCCCACAGTGACGCATTTACACTGGCTGCACCAGGAACTGTGTTGCCGTCCTCTACACACTCCACTGTAAAACCATGTTTGCCCAGTGCAGACATACGGTATGCGACCGTCCGCCAGGAGCTGCGCAGACCCTTACCCCAACCCGAACGCAGAATTTCTAAAAGAAAAATTTGCACATCGGTCATTCCGGCCTTAGGGAACGTTCACCCCAATTTTGGTTTTCCTACGCTTTTTCGGAAATAGACGGACAAACCCACGACGCTTACATGACAAAAAGTGAAAAACGCACTAAAAATTTAGACGGTAACTGATTTGCACTGTTTATATTGCAACAAGCAGCTATAAGTTCGTTCACTCTGCATTCACGATATAGTAGTCAGCTATGCTTCATTTAAATTAGTTGTTTATTTTCACGCAAAAAAACGACAAACTAATACATTCAGATACCTAAATATCATTACGTCGCCACATTTTAACGTCGATCGATAGCATTATGACTTATACATAATCGCGCAAAAAAAACAAACTTACGGTAAGTCTTCCACATTGGAAGCTGAGCAAGTTCATCTTCCGCGCCTGCAGCATACACATGGCAATATCGAAATAGTATTTTAAAAATTACGAACAATGAAATATACACTGTAAAATTCAGTAAAAAGCGGCGCAAAACTTCTATCAAATACATAAGCCTATACATTCTACAAGGTATTTCCTAGCAACGTTTGACAGATACACATTTACGTGAAAGAGATGAGGCTAGGAGTAATAGGAAGTTTAAATGGTTCAAATTTTTAAAAAATCATGGATCGTCTAAAAGGTGGCGGTAAAAAAGCCGGCTAGTGTGTCTCTGAGGGAGGCTGCCAGTTCCCCTAGCAGAATCCGGAGCGGCGGAAAACACATTTCTGGTCACCCGTCTCGTGTCTTTTCTTTGTAGTGTCAGTGAAAACACTTTGTTGACGGATTATCGACGCACAGTGGACACAGTCAGACTGGTATTGGCGGTTCTGAGCCGAGCACGGAGTACGTGCGCCAATCTGTTTCAGCATACAGCGTATGTAGCCTAGGCTACAGTACAGTGTAACAGCCGTGCAGACCGTGCACGTAATGAACGGTCTTTGCAATGCAATCCAACCGTCGTCGTCGACGTCTGCTGCCGGTGTCCCATTATAGGATCGCCTCCAGAAAAGTCTCCCACCGGCCGACAATTTACCGGCAAAAATCCGCCCCGCCCAGCGGCCGCCCGGCGGGACGGATTTTTACCGGTAAATTGTCGACCGGAGAGAGACTTTTCTGGGGACGATCCTATAATGGGGAAACTTTTTTATGGAGACGGCGATGTTTGAAAAAAATATTTAAAAAAGAGGAGACATACCAAATCCTTGATCCCGGGCGGATTTTTCATCGAGGAAACATTTCAATATGAACCGGCATGTTATTGGTGGGTTAATGTGAACGGTAGACTGAGATTCATCAGGCAGCTGATCCAGCGCCGTATACATCGATGAGCCGCATACTTCACGTTGCATCACGCACGCGCCTAGCTGCCTCTATTCCCAGTCAGACCACCCGCACGCGTCACGACCCCACAGAGTTATTGCCAGACGTAAAACTCAACGCGCAGCTTACGTTAAATACCATTCCACGGAACATAAATATCACACTCACTGATTCTATTAGCCCCATTAACTCTGTGTTCTTATGCATTATGTAGCAGCGCTGCAATCTTCTAGCTGCAACCATATTTCAATAAATACTTCTAATAATTTTCATGCGTCTTTGCACACGGTGATAGGGTCGAGCTGGTAAAAAGTTTCAGAATATGCCCTGGGTGGCGGGTTACATACTGAGATGGTTTACCCGTCGGTCACCCATGCAAGTACTAACCGGGCTCGGCGTTGATTAACTTCGTTGATGCGACCAACGACGTTAGCAAATTAACCACCACTTATAACTGAATATAATTAACTAATGAAGCTTGCTAGTATTACGTCGAATTTAAAAGCTTACAGATCGACTGACGAAGCAACAACACTAAAGAAAGCGGACCGTACAGCTGTATGCCTGAATACACCAGGAATATTGCTTTACAGCAGCAGGCGCACTGTGTGTTATCCGTGGTTAAGGAAACAGCAGCACTGGACTGACTGACCTGTGTTATTGTCCATGATGACGCACGGAATCCGTTGTGATCGGGACTGACTCATCCGTAGATCCGTTGGTCGACTGACTCCGCCGCTGTCAGCACAAGAACGCGGTGCTAATCAGTGCACTGCCCGCCTGTCTGCAGCCAGAGCTCTACATCGCCGCCCGTCGCAGCCGAACGATACGACAAACCGCTGACAACAATCCGTATAGAGATGACCGCGACGCCCACGGGGAGGCCTTCAGCTGGTGTAATGCTAAACACGGCAAAAAGCTACGTTCAACAAGCGTCCGTCTGTTATTGCAGTGCCGTATCGGCAGCAGCAACGCCGTACGGTTCGCGGTACGTTTGTTTACGTGTGCCACAGTACAGCACGGCTTGGTAGCAGCGCATCTCTGTCGTCAGCGAGCTGCTGCTGCTGCTGCTGCTGCGGATGCAGATGCTACCCTGCCGGCTCTGCAGAGACGCGTATGGCGCGCCGACGCTCGCTTAATTCTCACGGCGCCGGCTTGAACGATACGACAGAACAACCACGATATATCGTGTATAAGATTTAGAGACCTACCTACTGCACAGGCATGGGCGGCGCTAGGAATCTGAAGCTGGAGGCAACGTGGAAGAAAGGGCGATGGCACAGGGGGAGGCAAATTTTTTGGTTGGTGTGGGCCAAAAAATGCCAACCTTATTCAGTTGTTGTGTGTGTGTGTCGAAAAGACGTAGCGTGGTCCAAGGGCAAAGCCCCTGGTAGGTGAAGCTGAAACACTTTTTGCTTTAAGATGTTCAATGGAAGCCGCAATTTGCCTGTTTTTAATATATGAAAACGTTAAAAATTACAAATATTTCTGTTGTCTTGCAAAAATGACGTTTAATAAGTCACACCTTAGCATATGTGTGGTTACCAAAAGGCACTTTATCACCATCAGAATTTTCCATGGAAACGATTGGGGGCAAGATTAGCAAGGGCACAGGGGGACAGGCCCCACCTCTGGCACCCCGCCGCCCATGTGCACAGGACTGGATTACAATGCGATTAGGCCCCGTTCTGTAAAGATGTGGGGTCCTCACATTAATGTACTTACGACGAGTTTAGCGTTACGACTAGGCCTACGTCGTTTTGTTATTATGGCCTGAGTTGAGATAGCCTACGGCGTTCTGTGTAATTATAAGTCAGAGAATGTTGTGCTGCGCCAAGTGAACTTTTAAATGCCGCAACACGTGATAAAGAGCTTAAAAAGTCATCAGTATGACAACTATAACATGTCAGAAAATGTCACGCTGCCGTCTGATAGGCCTAATAGGCGGTCTCTGGGGCTCGCTTTTTCTGGGGCTCCTGTTGGGCCGAACATGCTCAACATGCCCATTTCTGCCTATGGCTATGCATGCCATTGATTTAATGAACCAAAGCATCACAGCTTTCTGCCTGCAGGCTGGAGATATTAACCAACTGGTCGTTGAACTCTTTATTTTTATAAGTAAGTAAGTAATTTTTATAGCGCGCAATATCAACGGCACGGCGCAGCTAGATTTACGCACGGTTTCTAAAATCTTTTAAAATAGGCTATATACTTAGTGGTAATATCAAAGCAAAAAGCCCAGCTGTCGCTAGAATAGCCGACCGTAGGCCTATTGCTTGGCAATTTGAGAGGCATTATCGCTGTTATGAGGGTCGGCAATAAAAGGATTAGACAGGACATTGGTAGATGTCTATAGCCTGTTAATAGTAACCATTCCGCTCCCAATTTTGGGAGAACAGGTGTCCGTAGGGAATCGGCGATGGTACGGTTAGATAAGGCATCGCCAGACAGCCTGCGACGTAGACTCGACCGTTAGCAGCACGGTCGGCCAATTATGCGAATAACCAAATATTCGCTGGTACGTCGTATTCTGGTGAGGGACGTAAAACGAAGAACGGCGCACAGTGATTGGAAACGATTTTAGTGCTTACGGCATAAATACGGCCAACGTTTAAGCATGATATTAACATATTCTTTGTTGGCTTTTCACTGATTTGGAAATAGTAATTTTCAAATGACCTTTATACCCCGTTTACACGATCAAGCAAGCATCGAGCCAGCTCTTCCAGCCAGCTTCATGTTAGCTGGACGAGCCAGCTCGTCAACCCAGCCTTATCGTGTAAACGGGGTATTAGATGGCAATTGAGGCCTACCTTTTAAGCCATCTACATGTAGGCTACGTTAAATTCTGTTCTACCGTATTCACACTTACCGGTCGAGTACAGTCCGAAGGTAGGCCTAATCGATCGGTGCTCGTTTTCGTAGCGTTAAAACGTAGGCCTACGAAGCGACAAAAATGAACTGAACTGAGCTGAACTGAAATATGTCAGTACAGCAGCCGTCTATTCCTGTTCCTTTGTTTACACGCTTTTAATTCAACGTAATAACTATTGTGTCTAAACCAGACAACATTTTGGCATAATATTCCAATGAAAGCTCATCTCGTGAAATTTTTGAAAGAGTGGTGCGTGGGCGTTCATTTAGAGTTTGCCTGATTGACATCCGGATCACGACCCAAATCAAATCCAAAAGCTTTTAAAGATTTTTTACGCGCGACAGCATGTAATGCTACAGCGCGTCTTAGCTATCGTAGAGGCGTCCGTCCTTTCGCCTGTCTGTTCGTCCGTCACACTGCTGTAGGCCTATTGTACGGTGGCAAAACGACGCAAGCTAAGATTACGAAATCTTCACTGTCGGCTGCCACAAAGACTCTAGTTTCAAAATACGTAAAGTCTTTCCCGAAATTTAAAAGGGGTGTACGTATAGTCATCCCGATCGAGGGCGATAAACAACAACGGGATACGAAAAAATGGCGTTTTTTAGCCAATAAGTCACTGTGTCTAAAACACGGTGCGAGATAGGGCCAAGATTACTGTAATCACTAATAAGAAGTTTCATAGGCCTATATTTGCTTTTTCGATGGACACCAAAAATCAACGATTTAGCTTGAACGACCTTGAACGCCCAAAATAGGGGGTTCTAGTGATCTTTTTTTGCAATTTTAGTCTACGGCGCACATTTCAAGAGTGAGTTGCACCGAAATGGCTGGAGTATGGATAAGACGACTTGCTTAAAAATCTTTTATCACTAATCGTAGATTTTAGCAGTTTAAGTTTCGATCCCATTTAGGTTCAAAAAGGCCTCAAATTTTGGTACCCTTTTCAATTCGCGATTTCTGCTACTATCACTAATTAACTTGAAAACAGTCGCAAATAACTATAGACTTCTTGCTATACTGACGAGCTTTCTGGAGGTACCTACATTGATGACCTTAAGCGACCTTGAAATCCAGAAAGCGGGTTTAGTGATTTTTTTCGCATTGTCATACTACGGCGCATATTTTAGATTGCATCAAAATTACTAGAATTGGCCTATACCAGGAGTGGACAATCTGCGTACGAAATTTGCAGCTTAAAACGTAGGCCTAAATTTTGACTTCGACCTCCTAGCTTCAAGGAGTACTCCGTAAACCAGCGTCAAATTCTCCAGGTGGTAGCATCGATGATGTTGCGCGTCACGCGAGCTTTGCTCAGATTATTTTCTTTGTATAGGATAGGTTGCGGTATGCGCTTCGAGTGCTGTTTAAATAGTTTAATTAAGTTTCAAAAGGTATTGAAGGTCTGAAGAGATGCCACTGAGATGTGGCCACTTGCGGTGGGATCTTAATGATCACTTTATTACATTTTTACTGCTAAGCAGCTAGGCCTATTGGAGGCCATTATGGTGTAATACATTTCGCTAGAGGGCAGCACTGATTGCTTGATTCTACCGGTACAGCACATTTTTCGCACTGCATGATGGTGAAACACATAGCGTGTGATTGTGAATGGCATCAGCGTTGTTTCAGCAAGCTTTATTCGGCCAGTGGACGCGTGCAAATATAGTAGCGATAATAAATGCACTCCAGCCAATTGAATAATCGTACAATCAGGCCAACTAATCAAATAACGATTTATTCCCAGAGATCGATTTTCGCCGCTCGCTGGGTGGGCCCCACGGTTTCTTGTGCTTAGCCTTTGTGTACTGCAGCAGCTGGGCCGAGCCTCGTTTCCATATGAACCGGGCCGAAAGCGAGGCTCGGCCGATGCCTTTGTGTGTGGTCTGTCAGCTGATTTGTAGTCCATTGAAGACATTGTTCGTTGTTGCAGGTTTTGACGAAGTTTTTTCATTGATGTATCAGTTTTATCTGGAGAAAAGATTGTGAAAGGACCTCATCAAGTAGCAGTGCGTTTCATGAATGTTGTGCATGCGGATGTTTTGCGGCGATCAGTTCGACGCGTCTGCAAAACGCATCAGACGTGCAGGGTACGTGGGTTCGCTTGTAGCGGCTTTTTCGTTTCATACGGATTAGTTAATATTACAGCTGCATGTGCATGCCACGAGGCAATCGCGTGTGGTTATGCGGTTGAATTAGCGTGATTTACTAATAACTATGTTTGACTGAGACTTGACATTGGGTTGATTAGATTCCCATGTAGAACTTGGGTCTGCAACGTATTCTGCCAGTGAATTTATACGTAGGGCCCGTCAGTGATCTGTAAACTTACTTAACATGATGTCTCCTTAAGCCCACTCGTCATTATCATCAAAATCTGTTCGTAAGTTGCCAAGATATGGAGCAAAATGTTGTATGGCTGTAACTGCTAGTCTGTGTATGTAATAATATGCTGTGCTGTGGGACACTGGGACTACTTTAGCTCTGTACTAATGAACTTGAACTTAAACTTAACTAGCTAATGCAACAATACATTGCCAAAAAGGATCACAGGCTGAACGGTAGTTTAAGCCCTGTGTTAACAGCGACTTCTCTTTCTTATGGGAAAGCCAAAAATTCGGCCCCCACAAAATCAAAACTTCTGATCGGATTGAGATAAAATTTGGCGCGGTTGATTACGTCGACGAGGGGACAAGGCAATATCACCTTTTGTTATTTTTGCTGTTTTCAGTGTGCGAGTTCTTTAATATTGCTGTTAACAAGTGTATAAACTGATGTTTTGTGCATTTATAAAAAGTAATGACTTATATAAATCCCATGATAAATCTAAGGTGATATGGTCACTCTTATTTTTTTTTAACTGAAGATGCAGATTGTATAGTGTGTTTATTCTTATGTTTGTTGGTTGCTCAGTGCTATACGGTCAGTTCAGCGAACTGACAGATTGGTGACCAAAATTACTATTGCCAGTTCAGCGAACTGAGTTGAAAGAGTCAGAAATTACTAAATGCATGCAGTTTGCGATCTGAAGTGCAGTTAATTAGGCTATTGGATCTGTACGGTGAACCTTCATGCCCTTTTAAGACCTCACGGTGAGCTTAATTACAACTAAGCCTACTTCTAACTGTTGTCATGTTCATATCAAAATAAGCCTATTGATAGATTTTAGAAATTTAATTTTTTCAATTCACACTCAGTTGGAAATTTGCAGGGTCGCTACACTTTGTCACAAGAAGTATTAGTTTTTAATCAAAGCTTACAAATGCTGTGGTTTAGGCAGAATGCACGTTAGGCAAACAAGGGCGGTGGAACGTATTTAAAAGTAAAGGTACAAATAAACTGCGAGCGAAACGAGCAGAAAATTTTTGTAACTGGTGTATGCAAAATTGTCACATTAACTTAAAAAATTCCAGGGAAGGTTTGAACTCATTAACTCCTTTCCCCTTAAGTACGACCCTGCAAGTAAGGGCTGTAAGAAATCTGCGAGCAAAGTGAGCAGGAGAAAATGGAGTTGTTGTGCAAAATTGTTGCATTCTGTGCTATGCATTTCTAGGCAGTTTGCCACCTAAAATATTTTCCCCCAGTTTTCTACTTTTTACTCTTCCCAACTTTTTCCAAGAGGCATTTGCCTCCGTGCACTTGTCAATGGAGTGGACGCCGCTGTCAGCGCCCGACAGCCAGGCCCGTCGAGAGCCAGAGCGCGGCGCGGGGAAACGTTCTCGCGGGGCCCCCAAACGTTTTCACGGGGCCCCTCTGGAGAAATTTTTTTAAAACTCTTTCTTTTCAGAATGATGTATTTTGGTGTACTTTATATTTCTGAGCAACGGCGGGGCCCGGCCCACCAAACGTCTGGGGGCCCGGGGTAGCTTACCCCCGTTACCCCACCCTCTCGACGGGCCTGCCAACAGCAGCTGACGGCCGCAAGACGTCACGGCTTCGCAGCTCCGCATGTGCGCGGCGTCGGGGTTCCCCCAACTGAAATTAGTAAATTTCACATGCTCATCATCAGCTCGCCGAACTGAAAATAGAATTAACGTTGTTGGTTTGCACAGTTGTCGTAAAGAGATGACATCATCTGGACAGCTGCTGTCAAGTCTGGTATTGAATTCTTCCAAAAGCCACAGGGTGAGTTTTATTAGCATTCTTTCAGCTGCTGTGCATAGCAATAAGTTCAGGAAGTTCAGTAAAATGTGCACGTGGATTTTTAGTCACTGGCCACAGTTGCCAGCAGTTGTTAAACCACAGGCGTAGCCAGAAATTGGAGTTGGTGGGTGCACTTTGAGGCCATTACGTCAACGTCACACCGGACGGACAGACGTTGCTCTAGCAAAACTGCCCCATTGCTATAGCATGGAGTGATAAAAGTTACAAAAGGTCACATGGTTGACGCATTATGTCAGTTTTTGGTAGTTTTGGTCTTTCTGACATTACTGTGCTGCACCTTTGATAGTTGGTAACATATTGCCCACTGTACATTGCTGTTTGTTGCTGTGGACTGAAACATGTGAAATATGATCTGCCTGTTGGCAGTGATCAGGGGTGTCATTTAGGCGGGAGGGGGCTGGAGGGGTCTATGGCCCCCTTAAGGATTTATGATTTTAATTTTCCCCTGTAAATTGTACTTTTGATAAACTGTTACTACTGCAAGAACAATGCGTTACGTAGACTGAGACCCCCCAACGATTTACTGAAATGACGCCACTAGCAGTGATATTTGACTTCCAGTAATCATTTGACTTTGACTTGACTTTGACTTAAGTCAAATATCACTGACCGCTGGAGCTCAAGCAGCTGCCAGTTATCAGAGACATTATGATTATTCCTTGCCAGGCTTTGCCTTGATATCCATACTAGTCCCAATTATAGTGGCTGTTGTTGTTTTAGGCCTATACCTTGGTAGGTGAAAGACTTATTAGATTTTTGTAACTTTTAAGCCTAGTCATTTGCTTATGGTGCTGAAACATTTAGGCTAATGCCGTACGTAAGTACAGCTTCCGTGAAGTCATTGTAAACTTAGGTTGCTAACAAGGTTTTTAATAGACCCGAATTTTCAGGACGTTATGACTTCCAAGCTAAAAAATTTGGACGTCAGTGTACAAAATCTGGAAGTCCTACAGTAGGCCTACAAGAAAATCAAGCAAAAACTTAATGCAAAACAAGACTTACTACTACATATGCGTCACTAACGCACCACCAACATAGGTCGTGGTTTTTACACGCTACAGCCATGCTGAATAGCGCATCTGTGGCACGATTGTCGTCTGTCTGTCACGGATGTATAATTGTGATTAATCAGTGCAAGACAAGGCCTAGATTGCTATTGATTACTTATAGGAAGTCGCATATTGGCTTTGAAATAACATGAAAATCATTGGCCTTGGATGACCTGGGAAGGTCATGACCAAAGACGTTAGATAACGTCTGGTCATAACGCACTATGGTATGACAATCGTGCGGTATCGTGACTAAACGGTTAGTCGTATAGAGGATCGGCGATGGTACTATCGAATAGGGCGCTGGCGACTTCCTATAGGCTGTCAATAGTAGCCATGTCTCCATCTGCAGCGGTTTCGCCGCAATTTTTAATGGAAAGTTTCAAGTAAAGTAGCTGTATCTCAGAAACAGTAAAGATAGGGCCAAGTTACCTATTAATCACTAATAGAAAGTCACGTATATTGGCTTTCAAATGACATGAAAATTATTGACCTTATAGATGACCTTAAAGGTCAGTAGTGCAACAGGAACTATATAGGCTGTAGCGCATCTTTCCTAGCTACAGATGGGCTTTCTTGTAAAAACAAGCAACATTTAATTTTAGTAGCTTTATGCAAAACGAAAGTTGCAGTTTTCGGATCAGAACTGTTCACATAATAAATTAATATGGTTGCCGTGCCACGTCTTCATAAAATGAAGTATTCAGAAACACGACAGCCAGCGAAAATTATTGAACCAACGAAACATTGGAAAACAGATTCTGACGTCAATTTCCAGCTTATTATAGACAAATAAACAAAATAAGAAGCAAATTGATTTGGACGTCGTGACGTCCACGTCTTAAAATTTGGGCGTACGGGCTGAAAATTTTGGGCGTATTTACGCCCAAACGTCCGCTGTTGAAAACCCTGGTTGCTAAATTTACATTATTTAAGTTTGCTGTTACCATACTTAACTAGAACTTGAAAAATTTGTATGTTGTTTGCTAGAAAAAACTTGGAAGTGGATACTTTGTGGAGCATTGCACCAAAGATGATGATTATCATTTCGAGGTAATCATTTTGTTGACTGCTACTTATTTTTATCAAAGTGGTGTTGTAGACATTTTTATGCCAGTAATATAGCATCTTGATGATACAAAGTATATTAACTTTATTGTTTGACACTGTCCAACTGGGTGTCAGGAAAGTCATTGTGCTGTAATATTAAGTCTCCTCCGACATTTCTTAATGCATTTTGTATGCAGTGGCGTTTGTTTAGTATAAAACTGTTATATAGTCCACAATTTTAAGTTGATTTTCATCATAGGATATGAACTTCCTGGTGGTCTAGTGTTTACTTAATATAAGACCGTGAGCAGACACATTACATTGTTTTGTCAAATTTGATGATTCAGATTTTCTGATATGGTACTTTCTGATTATTGGTTTTTGGATTTGCATGGTAAACTGCACTTGCTGTCAGTTTTCAGCAGTAACGCTGTTGCACCATAAATCATGCTTTAGACAGTGGAACAAGCTGCCTAGTTGTAGTGATATACTGGTGTTCTGTGCACCACGTGGAGACTGAGTTGGGACATGTCTGGAGATAAACTGTAACCACATAAAAACGCGTGTCTGATTGCAATGCTGCGTGTTGTGAGTGATAAACAATCTTGCTCTGGTGCTTGGCACGTGCCTCTGCTCTGCATTCTTAAGTTCACCAGGCAGCCTTCTCAAGAAGACTCTGTTTTATATCTGAGAATCTATTTTTAGCCAAGCCATGAACCATACTTTGCACTTCGAATGTGTGGGTGGTTTCAGAGTGGCCAAGACGAGAACGAAAATAACAATTATTGCTTTTCGTTGTTTTATGAGAACGTGGGCTATAATTTTAGGTTGAGAAATAACGGAGGCCAGATAAAATATAAAAAAATTAATGCAAGTAGAACGAACTGTGTAGACCAAAATTATTTACTGCAGAACTAACGAAAACGAGATTCCAGTGATGCAAGTCAATTAAGCCATTAATTTTGTGAGTGTGAAACGCCAGTTTCCAGCGTATAATGCTGAAACAGTTGTGACATATCCACAGGCATCAGTGCGACTGCGACATATGCAGTTAAAGCGAAATCGTTTCACACGTTGCACAGCACCAATTAGCAACTGTTACATAAGTCAAACTAGCCATTTTAAAGGCATTTTATGGAACGAAAATTGCACTAAAACTATACATAAATAAAGATTATTTTAAAGAACTGTATAAAAAAACTAAAACTAAATCAGTCCGGGAACTAAAATATCTTTGTGTGGTTTATATTGGTATTGCACGGCCGTTTGACTCTTGATAAACATCATTACTTTTAGACTGTACTCACTGTAGTGGAGTGGACTTGGAGACATTATATTACCACCTTAGTCTGCCTCAGTAGACGGACTTGTGGTATTGCACAAGATTGCAGCAGCCATTGGGGGGGGCTTGTTTGTTTAATTTGTTTACAGTTTTTATTGTAAACGTACTGTTTAGAATGTTCAGAGTTCTCAGAGCTTGCAAGTTCGTTGACCCAAAGGCATCTGGCCTAATTCAACAATCGTGAAAGTACTTTTCGGTGACCGAACGGCCCAAGCCAACCCGGAGTGAAGCGGAAAAATTTTATTAGTGGGAAAAATTTGAGCTAACACAGTGATTGTTTTCGAGGCGTTTTATTTGCGGATTGTTTGTTGCATGTGTTGTCGCTGTTGCTGTCACAATCTGAAAATGTGTGATGAAATAAACGCGAGAATGGCTAATATAATAATAGTGGCGCGATGTAGTAACTATGTTGAAACGTTGCCACGTCATGCGATGACGTCACGCACTACAGGTGCTCCCTCAGGTGTATGTGTCAGACTCTCAGCTCGCCTATCACCTATCACGCGCGATGAGGGGCGCAACTCACGAGCGTGGTTAGGGGGTTGATTGGTGGAACTTGCAACTCCCACAGTACGAGGTGGGACTGCTTATGTATTCGAGTCCGTCCTCTAGAATTTGAATAAAAAGTTAAAGAAATTTGACGGCGTTGGGTCTTCGTCTCATCATCTTATTTACGTAGTGTCAAAATGATAGCTAATTGCTGGAGTCTGAAATTGCATGCCAGCTGATGAATATGAGTGCTTATGCATAGCGGGAAATGGTAGAACTGCAGACACGTTCTCACTGCATTAACTCTGAGGCAAATTCTATGCCAGTGTTCAGCTATATAATCTTTCTTGTGGGAGTAGAATTGTTTACCAACCAGTGTTTCCCCTAGGATCCCACTGGGGGCTTCCATTTCCCAGCCCTTCTGTTACTTTTTTAGTAGACTATGGAATTCGGCTGGAGCTGTGATGCGCTATCTTGATGTGATGGATTGTGAATGAGTCATGATCGCTATTGATTTCAGTTGATGACGGCGACGAATGTTACTGACTGGTTGATGTTTGATGTGAGCTGCACGATTTTTTTATGTAAGTTATTCTTATACGAAATAAATTTCGCGCTACAAAAACGTTGATAGTTTTATCTGTAGTAGCCTACGGCTGTTTCGGCTGGTTATATTTTGCGATGAAAAGGTGGAAGGTTAAGGTCATGAGTGTTTGGTATGGTAAAATGTGGACGGAAGCGTTCAGAGTTAGACGTCTTGATTTTTTGGTCATTTTTCGTTGCGTCTCAGGCGATGATCACATGTAAAATAAAACAATTTTTGCAACTTTTGGTTTTATTTGTAACCAAACCACGGTAGTCTAACGGTAACGTGCCGGACTAGTAAGCCTGAGGTCACTCAGGGGCGCAGGTTCGACTCCGCATCGGGACACTGCCGGGTAACGACCTTAGGCAAGTTGTTCACACACGTGCCTCTGTCACCAAGCAGTATAATTTGGTACCGGTCAAAGGGCGGTGATGCCCCGAGGCTGGCAAGGTAACCGTAGGTCTGGCGTCGCACTGGCCATGCGTCACCGACTCAGTGGTCTATCCACCTACGGGCTCAAAGGCCCAAGGAAGGGAGATGAGCACCCCGCCTACGCCCCAGTTGGGATATGGCATGTGCACCTTTACCTTAACCTTTAAACCACGGCGTTACACTTTTCTGTGAGTATTATATAAATGCTTGACAAATTCACAGTTGCTAATGCAGCTGACGACGGCAGCTGTTGGATTATTGCCGACTTAATGCAAAGCCGTGATTATACAGAGCGACCGACCGATCCGACTCAAGATCCGAATCAACTGGTTGAGTTGAGTCAAGCCGGATCCGTCGCTATGATGATCACGGCTGAAGTGAATGATGATCGTGTGTTTTCGATGAACAGTGGCGGGTCCAGAAATTTGGAATAGGAAGGCGAAAGGGTACTAGGGGGTGGGGTCTGGGGAATGGGCTGTGCC
>Ga0209671_1000199_pt1 | contig 33382 bp, 17 predicted proteins | sample WorMetHERISLAND2_2_FD_187401 | JGI IMG/M metagenome (GOLD analysis project Ga0209671, IMG submission 187401) | Marine gutless worms symbiont microbial communities from Max Planck institute for Marine Microbiology, Germany - Olavius geniculatus... | ecosystem: Host-associated > Annelida >...
CCCTAGAACCAAAAATTACGACTCTATCTTATACACAGCCAAAGTTATGACCGTTTTAATAACTGCTTAATTTTCCCCATAGGCCCCATTGTAATTTTTTTGAATTTTTTGAATAAATACATCAAATATTAATTTCAAATTTTTTAACCCCCAAAAGGCACATCCTTGCGCAAGACCGTGTCGTTTGAGCCATCGTGCGCAAAAATCCGCTGAAGGGTCTGACCTGTAGGTGAGTTTCTGAAAAAAGGTATATGTACAGCTAGAAAAATTTTTGTGTACATTTCACCCATTTGCCGGGAAGCCCCCCTTGGAGGGATTTGCATAAAATTTTGCATGACGGGTCCCCTCGCCGACGTAATCAATCCTGCCAAATTTTACCTCAGTCGGGTCAGGGGTTTTGATTCTGTGGGGGGTCGAATTTTTGGCTTTCTCATAAGAAAGAGAAGTCGCCGTTAACACAGGGCTTGAACTACCGTTCAGCCTGTGATTATAGACAGAGACAGATGACAACTAAGAACACACCTCCAGCATCGGCCTTGAAGTCCTGCTTGCTGATGCTGCGAGTCTTCATGATAATCCGCCTGTCGAGAGTCTTGGACTCGCCGGGGCTCGGAACGGAACTCTCTCGACGACTATTTGATCTTGACGGCGTCTCCTCCAGCAGATCCTGGCACCCTACCAGCCTGCAAACAACAGACGTTATACACAGTATTATAGCAAATTCTATCCATGGGTCGCTATATCATGCCACTGCTGCATACAAAATTTGGAAAGCGCTTTTTCCTACGCCAGTCCACATGCAGGAAACCAACTTCCTGATCCACTAGAATCTGTCACCAACGCTGCCAATTTTGAAAAACACCTCAAGACACACTTTTAAATTCCGTTTTTACTAACTTTTAAAGACTCTTGTGACTTTTGTACTGTATAATGGCCTAACTGTATATTTGTGCATTATCAGTACGTGACAGTGATGAAGAAGATGATGGTGGCGTAATGGTTATGGCATCAGACTTATGATCAAAAGGTCATGGGTTTCACTCCTGGTTGTGCCATTATCAAGTGGTTACTACTTGGATGGGTGACTGTGGACTGGCAAACCATCTCTGTATATAACCAGCAACCCAGTTCAACTCTGCCTTGCATTGCTCCAAGTTAGGTAAATTCAGTAATGCAAATTAAAATAATTAACGGTGTGATTAGCGCAATTCAAAAGATAACTGCCAAATACTGGCAAAAAATGCATTATCTACAAACACTAACACTGCTATTAACAGTACTGCAATAAACTGGTCAATTTGATGGTTAGCTATCTGTGCGCTAGAATACAAACCGTATCTGTAAAGTTCCACTTAGAGCTGCTGGCTTAGCAACAGTCAAGTACTGATTACACTTTGCCATCGTGCCGCTGGTGGTGGATGGGGATCGGGCATTCACTGGAGACCAACTTACAGCCCCTTCCAGTAGCTCCTGTCTCAGTGCTTCCAGGCGAGTCCCATTTCCATGATCCCACGGGATCTCACGCAGCCGAAAGTCCAGCGACATCCGAAGCAGGCCAAGCTTCATTGCAGCCAACGATAAATTGTTGTTTGCCTACAATATGACACCCACTGTTACGTCCACAACTAGTTATGGCACCGATTTTTGGGATGCTGCATTGAAAAGGTGCAGAAGCATTCTAGATAGGTGAGAGTAATAATCAACAAATTGCCATTCAGCACTCAAACGACGATTAGATAACTGTGTGATTAAAATAGTCCCCGGAAATTATTAACCCAACTCGACTCAACAATGCAAGTTACTATGATAAGCAAGTAAGCAGAATTTGCTATTACAAAATGAAAGCTCTGAAACATAATCTTGTAGTGTGGCACAATATCACGCCCTCACAAGACAAATGCATAAGCTGAGACATCAGATTTTTTTTATACATTTCACTACTAGCAAAACAATTTTTCTTGCATTTGAATTTTGCAAGTACTAAACATTTACTACACTTATATTACATTACAAACATCATAATACAACGTCTCTCAATAAAAAAACGTGTCACTTTTATTTTTTGAATAGTTATGTAAAACGTCAACCAATTCTAATAATTTTTGGCATGCGACACCAAGAAGACAGCACGAACGCAAGCATTGGACGTTGACGCTACTGTCCAACAGCACATTCAATAATGCACGACCCAGAGTGGTTCACTCGCCATTGATGCTTCAGTTTCAGCTCACCACCGTACAATCTTGAAATAAATAGAATTAATGCTAAATATGTAACAGATTTTCAATGATTTTGTGGTCTCAGTAATTTTCTGAGCTGACGCATGCACTCCACAGTATAAATTCATTGTTGTAAATAGCCAAACTACGATTTCTGCATTTCACATAATAGCGTAAAGACTGTTATGAGGTGAGGTGGGTCAAAATATTACCACTTACGTCAAATTTCATCCTGATGTTGCTTGCCAAAAATTATCAAAATCGGCCAATGTTTCACAGAGTTATACAAACAAATAAAAATGGCATGTTTTTTATTGAGACACGGCGTATATAGGATTTTATACAGCATGCAGAGCACATTATAATATATAACATTATACAACAGAAAGTGATAATAAGGAGCCACTAGCCCAGAGTTTTGATATGTTTGTAAACCCTGAAGTCAAAAAATTCTGCAATGAAAGTCATATGTTAACACATTGCATGCAGAATCAGATATCATGAGGCACCTCGGCAAGTGCCTTCTTGTCGGGAGTCTTAGTACTCTGCAGCAGTCTGACGGCATTCCGTGCCCCGGCTTCAACGGCCAACTCGACACGAATGTGATGTCTCAGGTCTTCAATCCGCAGCTCCACCGGCGTAATCACCCAATCTTTCTGTGCAGCTAAATCATGTGACAAAAACTATCACAATCAATCTCAGCTCAGCCCTTCATCCCTCCCGGGGTAAGTAGACCGAGTATCGGCCAGTCTGGCTAGGATCGTGCTCACCTACATCAAGTGTGTGATCCCACACAGCATGGTTACATTTGACACATGAATGAAGTGAACTTTCACAATGGCTGTGTCACAATGACAGCACCATGAGCAATGGTATTTGTAACAGTATTACGTTTATCACAGCAGGTAACACCGTGTACCACTGAGATGGGATCCCACGAAAAGCTACGCACACCTTTGGCTTTTTTTAACCGGCAAAAAGGCACTAACCATACTCACTTTTGTACTCGGTTAAAAAATTACAAATAAAAAAAAAACGTTTACAAAGGTTTATTGCAACATACTGTAGATCGCATCATGTGCAGTTCATAAACACTACTGAAATTCTACAATCTGTGGCAAACAAAGCAACACTAGCAAGTGCCGAAGAACATACAGTGAGCACTGGAAGGGCAGCCGACAAAACTGGTGGCGGCGTCAGATCTTTGCTTGTCAAGCCGGACCATCTGCATGCGGATGTACTCGATCTTACGCTTGGCATCACTCAACATCGACTGAGCTTCGGAGAGCATCTTCTTGTCACGAGCTGCACCACTGTTGTATGTCTCAATCATGTTCTCCGTACCCTGCTTCACCTACGGCGAGTTTAACACACCAAACGCATAGATATCAGGTCTGCAGCCATGGCCCTGGGATTCAATTAACACCTTCCCCCATCCATTAGACAGAACCAATACCACTACCGATCCAAATCGCCAGCATCCTGTGGGCCCCAATGGAGAAGCTTACAACACTTCCTAACTCCCCAAACTCCAGATTCTCTGAGTGGATTAACAGAGGGCCAATTTGGGCTTGGAAGTGTCTGGCTATGTGACTACATGTGCAAATACATAGTATTTTTGAAAGTAGCTAGGCTGTTCGGTAATGAAGACTTTATAGGTCAGTGTAGCTGTGTCTGTGCGTGCTTCACACAAAAATGTGTGTTAACACAGCATTCACCAGTATCAAACAATCTATAATTCCGATCCCCTTGCTACTTGTAATAAAACACTAAACAAAACAATTCTAAAAAGCAATATTTAAAATAAGCAGAGTTTCTGCATTTCCACAGAAAGTTGTAAAATTTTGGACCATGACTTATACAATCCAAATGAGCTTTGTGTGACCAGACCAAGAGTGTTGATGGACTAAGGATGAAATAAAAACATAAACGTTCAAACCTTCATTTCAATGTCCAGTCGTTTCTGTAGCACTGCGAGCCGTTGCGCGACAGGATCAGCATCCCCAGGCGTCGACGGTGACAAAGGCAACGATGACGTCACTGGTGATGCTGTGACATCAGCTTCAGGCTCCGCCATAATACCAATGTGACCTGCATAACACACCACAATTAAAAGCCATCAGATATCTCACAGCTCAGCAGAGAATGGAGAATACAGCTGCTATCTGCTAACGATAAAAAACCTATGTGTTCAAGTTCACCAATGACCATCAAGTGAAATAAAAAACAGAAATATAGCAGTGCAATATTATAAAACAATATTGCACTCACCAAAGTTAGTGAAGTGTTATAATACTAAAATAGTTGGCATAATTTATATTCTGTGAATAGTATAGCAGCAACTGCAGCATAGTGGTATAATTCACGTCATGTCAGCAATTAGCACCACGGCAGCTATAGCTACAGAATGTAACGGGTTATTATGAACCCATTTTACACACGCTGTCTAACACTCTAACAGTCATATTTACACTTGCATTATAATCAGCACACTGTCAGTGTTTAAACTTTCTGCAATGTCGAGAAACTGTATAATGTTTTACTGAGGGCCTTTATTCTGCAAAGTCATTCAATGACAGTAAGTATTAAAATGCAGTTATCTGGACTATATTCCTAAACCACTGGTCAACTGACTGTTAATTAATTAACAGTAAAATCAAATTAAAGTTCATTGGTTACTACAATGGTCAACGGATAAAAGATAAATCATCTATCCAAGCTGAGTTGAATGGCATAGATACTACTAATAAGAACAGCAATGTAGCACTAGCCAGTTTATGTGAAACATGCGTCACGGTTGACAGCACAACTGGAGCAAGTTTATTTACTGTCACCCAAATAAACTGCACGTCAGAATGCTATAAATTCACAGTGGCCTAGCTCACTCTGTACAGCAAAAGCTCTCATTCTGAGCCAGCTCTGAGCTCTCTACTGTTCGACTTTTTCAATGAGACTTCGCTAATCCCACAATGTAAATAAGTCAACCAGTAAGTAAGTAAGAAAGTAAGTATAAGTGCAATAGTAAAGAAGGTAACTAGTTCAATGAAACAGAAAAGTAACAATGCATCGAATTCAACACTAAGTCAGCAAGTATTCATTTTCCGACCGGCTGCACCTTTGGCATTATGCCAAAAAATGTGATACTTGGGTGACTGGAAAGGTAATCACGGGCCTGGCGAAAAAAGTGCAAGCCCCACAGAACACTTTCAGCATTTTCTGATTACATGTTGAAGATAGGACGTAGTTACACCACAGTACACTTCATGAACTGACTCTGCACAGTCATTATGAGCAAAACAAAAACAACAACACAGTAAAGAGCTTGTGAGCAGTTGATGTGAATATTGGTGATGCAACTACTAAAACTAGGCTGATCCTGAATACACGACAATACAGCACAGACAAATACGCAATGACTGAATGACTGAATGAGTGGCCGGCTGCTGAAGCTGCTAGCTGACTAGCAAAAAGCCAGCAAACAACATCACAACTCTGTTAGATAGGCAGATGCACTGTGCCAGAATTACCGTTCCCACCATCTACCAGTGCGACGGACCCACAATAAAGCCAACTGACTGTGTGCCACATTAGCAGATGGCATATAACAAGCTGCAGCATTCCCGACTACATTATGATACAAAAAACTCAATAAAAAAATCATACAGAACTTTTTTTCACTGCATACATAAAGCTGCTTACTATGTAGAAATACGGGCACACATAGCATGTATACAGTAATGATCAGGTATAAATACAACCAACTGCAAACGGCCTTGCACATAGCAAAAGTACTCATTGTAAGGATGAGTTTTTTTGTGATATTATGCAAGGCCATGGTTACATGCAAACTGAAACATTTACAAAAAAACCTTCCATTATGCAGCTGTCCTATGGGCCAAAGGTCAAGGAAAGTAGCCGAATGTCAGAAAAATCATAAGAAAATAAGGCGACCAAATTTACTGTCAACAGTAAAGACAAATTTTAAACTTTGTACAAATTATCAAATGACACGTCACGAATTGTCATAGCATGAACGGACAGCCTGTGAACAGTCTAACAGGTGAGCTGCAGTTAGGCTTGAAACACATGGGCATATAAGCAAAAAAAAACAGTGGGTTTTACTGCGTAAACCCACCTAAAAAGCCAACCCTAAAAACCCACACTAAACTTAATGCAATTTTAATTTTTTTCTGTTCCACTGATGATGAAATGTTTTAAAATCATTGTGGTTTTAAGTTATGAATTTGCAAACTTTTCGATATTTACTAGATCTAGCCCACATGATCCTAATAACCAGTGGCTTCTAACCCTAAATCTGGTGGGTGCAGCTTGCACCCAGTGAAAAATAAGGGGGGGGGGAGTTTTGTTAGGGGTGTAGATAGCCCCTTGAAAAAGGGCAAATTTTGATCTAAACCCTTAACAAAACTTCCCCTGCAGAGAAAAAAAAGGGCGAACTGAGTCAAAAAGTGGGAAAAAACTTGAGCCAGAAAGCGGGGAAGAGTTGCGCCCAATTTCGATTCCTGATTTGGGAGGAATAGAAGCCACTGCTAATAACTTAAGTTCGGCCTTTTAAAAACCGGGTTCAACCACCAAAACCCAATAGAAGCCGCATGTTTGGACTTTAAAAAAACGTTGTTTTTCAGCGAGGCTGTCATCATGTCATGTACCTGGTCGTTGCGGGGTGGTAGGTGCCGGTGAGCTGAGGTGATCAGTGCAGACATCATTGGTCATGAGTAGACATGTGCGCACGTCATTGAGCTCCTGGTTCAGGTTCTGCAGGGTGCTGTTCACCTCGTTCACAATCGTTCTGACCCGAGCCAGGGACTTCTTGTCACTGGTCGCACGGCGCATGTTCTCCGCGCCTTCCTTGATCTTCATCTCTTTCAGGATGCGTCGCCGCAAAGTGTCCTCCAGCTCCCTCAGTCGCTTCTGGACTGCCTCCATCGACATCTCGCGCTCGAACCCGAACCGCTCCATTACCATCAGCTGATAGTGACAACGCACGCGCACACACAGGTCTGCTAAACACTCAGCCTGATCAGAATTTATCACATCCCAGACTGACCTATTGAATGACCCGAAAACGGAGTCTATCACTCTGCACTATCAGTTCACCCACAACAACTTCAGAGCTCCATCATCGATTCGCTTTATCTCAGTCGCTTTTTAGGGCTATTATTAATCACCACTCGTGAAGGAAGCAGGTAATGCTTTAGCTGTGTTGTTCATCTCTGTCTTCATACAGCAGAGAGCCAGAAGAACAAACTATTTGAACTTCAGTGTTTTCCAGTACACAGTTAACGAATGGACCCACTGTTGTTTCACTTCACCACGCTTAACCTGAAGTAGCTGCGAAAAAATGGCAACAAGGCACAACCTTGGGCAAGTTGTTCATGACCTAGTGCCTGTATCATTTGCAGTATATAATTTTTATCCAAGTAAAAATCAGATAACAGTGGAATGTGGAAAGGGCGGTTTCCTGACAGTTTAAGAAGAAGATAAGCGCCACACCCGCAGATTGCAGTCCTGAGAGAGCATAAAAACTAGCATGATCATCCAGTGCCACTGATCCAGTCTCCTCTGCGAGATGTCTAGCTACAAAAACAACAGATGCTTTTCTCAGCTGGCTAACTAATCTAAGTAATGTTATTAGTTAATTAATCTACTATTAACGAAATTGCTTTGTCCCTACACCATATTGCTGGTAAGTTCCAACAGATTCATCATTCCATCTCTAACTGTCGAGATATCACAAATAATAAAAACTCCTGTAAAACAATCCAGAATTCATAAAAGTTTCTGGAAAAGCTGACCAGTCTTAAATAATCACAAACACAGGAACAAAATTTTGAATTTCCGTTTTATTTGTGTGGACAATGGAGAGCCTTGGAGGGTTTCTAGGCAATAACGTGCTACACAGATTTGTTTTACCCACTTACTTTCTTACTTGCAGCAACTAACATCAGTCAGATGAAAACCACCAGTGTGAATGGCCCTGGTGCAACTGAACGCCAGCAATCTGGCCCCGCAACGCATGTGCCTTTTGTCAACGTCAACTCAACCTAATGGCAGATAGGCGCTACGGATTCCTGTGAAACGAACATTATACCTATAGCACAACCCGGAAACACAGTTTAACAAAGCGTTAACTATAGGCACCTAGCAAGAAACAAATACATTTTAAGACAGTCTTAGAGGTGGGCAAGCTATGATTTTTATCACAGTGCTTTCACTGAACAAAAACTCAACTTGTGCAATGTGCATGAACGAAGATTTAATGAAATGCAACCACTCGGTCTAAATGCTACAATCCGACTTTCAGACAACTACGAAACCATTAATACAACCAACCAGTCAGTCAAAAAAACATACACACATGAAAAAAAACTGAAAATTAATTACTAAGAACGGACAGAAAAAAACTTTCTAGAAACATGCACGGTACACTGCAGTCTCGCCCAAGGCCAGTGGTTTTGCCAACTGAAAGCTGATATGTATAACTATAAGGATGCCTAAAATCATTTTACTGCCTGGCAGACACTTAAAAAGCAATGCACTTAAAACGGCCACTGCTTTTTTATACAACCTCTCAGCGTTTTGACAAGCAGATGACTGCGCAACATAAAAAGCATCTTGTATCTAAAAATCTGCTACACAGCAGAAGCTCTTGCCTATAGACACTAGACAGCCCCCCGCTCACTTGGGTAGAAGTGGCCGATTAAAGCAGAAAGAACCAAAAACCAATGCAGTGATTCACTTCATGGGCTTGGCGCAGCAGCAGCACAACCGCCAAGCAGCAATTATCTGTGTGGTCATGTAAACAGCGCCAGTGACCAGCCGCAGATTTCCAGGTAACGTAACCAGTAATCAGTGCACGGGGGAGGCGAGCAGTGAGCAGTGGGCGGTCATGGCTCCAGCGTAGGCGTGCAGTGTCGCGCGCCTGCCTGGACGCCGCCTCATCACAACCTGGTGTGGTTTGGGAACCTGGATTTCACGTCTCCCTGGAGTGTCTGTCACGGAATCTGTGTTTAGAGCCGCCCATGCCTGACGATCGCTGAGTGTGGACGTTGTAGGCGGGCTACGATTGCTGAAAGGTGAAGTTACATAGCTCCGCCTACCAACACACCCCACTTTCAGTCACTATCAACCCACGCTCCAGGACAGTCCAGGCATCAAAGAAACTCACATTGCGAGACATACTCATCACAGCTGCTTCGGCTTTGATGTACAGCAGACTTCCATGGCCGACCGCAGCACCACGGCACGTGGCCATCTCTTGACCACCCGCCCATCAGTCCACCGTTAGTTTACTTCCAGTCTTCCAGTGACTTGCCTATTGACTGACCCAGTCCAGGGTCGCCCTCGTTATGGACCAGGACCATCTGAACCCTGGATCCAGGTGTTCCGGCAGCTGGTTTTCACGCAGCCACTTCCAGCGTTCAGCTCTCTAGGTCTGCTAAACAGACTGGCATCAACCAACACTGCTGTGCAGCCAATCTTGCCAGCTGCAGTTCTTCTAAATTTAGGCATGCAGTCAAAGCAATCATCCGTTGTATAGCTGCTGTAAACTACATATATGGCCCACATAATAAATTACTTTTTATTTATTCCAGTTTATCAAGCAGCACATATTGTATATACGGTACATATATAACATTTGACAAACAATACACTGGTCGAATGGCCAACACAGCCCTGTTAAAAAACCTCTTATGTGCAGCCAAAAAATGTTTAAAAATATATTTAAAATACAGTCAAACGTGACAGTAATATAATTTAAACTTGAACCCAGAAACAATCTATGACTTGCCCAGTAAAGCATATGATAAATCAACAGATCGCAATTTAGTCTTAAACGCAGATAAATTCTTGTCTTGTACTAGAGCAGCAGGCAAACGACTCCACAGTGCGATAACATGAACTGCGAAAAAATGAGCACGTACATTAATACCAGAATCAGGATAAAACAACTTAAGTGAGTGACTACGTGCACTATTGTACTGAGCTAGTTTACACCCTGCAGTGCTTCAGCGCGATATCCAGTCGATGGCTTCTTGGTAGTCGATGAAGCTGTGTCAAGCAGCCAGTGAACTTTGTGACGGACTAGCAGTTGTGCAGCAGATAAAGGTTAAAGTGCACGTACAGCTCTTTATGGGAAACACATCGCAGAGCTACAGAATGTCACCTGCCACATAGGATCACACTGCCACCTGACAGAGGTGAACGCGCCTCACTTTAACCCCAGTCACGATGTTCAACTATCTGTAGTTGCTGTCTGCAGCAGCTGCAGGTTGACCCTTTCTCTGTCCTCCATGACTAAAATCAGTGTCCCCTCATATACCAAGTTGCATGGAAGCACTGCTGCCCTTCACTCTGCTAACTATGTAACTGTGACTTATATACTGGCAAGCCAAGAATACCGCAGTACTTGGCTTGACAGTAAATGCAAAGATAGAGCTTCAGCGCTCTGTGGTTTGTCATTTAGCTTAGCCAGTAAACATGTCAAGCTAAAATTTACTGCCTGTTAAAGATGGCACACACCATGAAGTGGCATATTTCTCCCTCGCTATTAAAGCTGCTAATACGCCATTTAGGCAATCCTGTATGAGACCCCAACCCCTACTAGCCAACAGCTGAACAATATATCTGTATTTTTGTATTTGACAGGACTACGTTATGTTATTGGTAGGAGATGACGTAGTCTAACATTGAGCAGACCCAGTTAATTGACTCAGGCAGCAACTCGGCAGCAGTCAGTCGCTGCCGTGCTGTCGTTTGTATTTTATGTAGAATAAAGAGGGATTTAACCTGAGCTATACAGAGTGTCAAATGTGTCTTGCAGTAGCATAATCCCCAAACATCTATGACCTGCTACCGCGGAGCTAATTAGCCCCCTCAGCTATCACAGCTAATACATTCATGGCAAATGCTGCAAACCCAATGATGATTAGGCATCAGCCACTTCAGAACTGTTATAATGACAACAGGTACACCCAGCACCAGCAGCAAATTAGCTCAACAACCCACATAATAACACAGTGTACAGCAATTTGACAAGTGAGAAAACAAATGATTATAATTAAACATTCCTTTCATCATGACCAATTGTCTCTCTGAACTGTGATCTATAAAAAACTGCAACTTTAGTTTATGGCCATATGATCACAACTCAGAGGCACTATTGACTGTCAGGCTGCACAAATAAGACTGCTCAAAATCTGTTTACTAACGCTGTATATTTAATTTTACGGCTAAATTATGATGACCCAAGCACCCGGACACCTAACATTATCAAAAAGTGCATCAAAATTTCCACTAAATGGCTGTCATTCATTCACTTACATACACACATCTAACCACACATGTCTAAGCAGACAATGCCAAGAAGACAATACTGCTTGTCATGCTGAGACAACAAAATGCACAGTGTACCGTAATCACCACACAATCGAATTAGAAGCACAATCAGAGATCGCAAACCTCCGCCAATGCTATGTCAATTTCTTTCACTAATTACCAGGTGGCAGCACCACTGTAATCTAATAACCTTTAGCTGGGCCAAGTCAAGCCTAACCTTCCCTGAAAATGTCAGCCTAATGAACTCTAACTTTTTGTGCAATCTTGGTAAAAAGGTAATATGTTGTTACTAGCCTAAGAGAGAGCACTTGAAAAGCAGGGGGAAACGCCAAAGCAGGGAAAATGTCCATGGGGAAACGTCCACGGTTGACAGACCCAGGGGGAAATATCTGTCTTCCAGGCCTACAGCCCTGCCTCTATCTCTGACAAATGCACCACCCTATCCACCAATGGCAAAAAATCTAATTTCACTGTCCAAGATGCACCCTCTAAGTTAGGCCAATCTTCCCTAAAAATTTCAGCCAAATCAGCCTGCAACTTTTTTACGTAATCCTGCTAACAAACAAACAGAGAAATAAATAAAAGGAATCACACAACCCCACCTTCCTTGGCAGAGGTAATTGTAAAGCACTCAGCCAGTGTGTACCTCCACCAAGGCTCATCACAGGATACACCCAGTAATAATTAACAGCTGTCATTGCTTTCATCTCAACATATTTATATAAGTGACTGCCACATCTCTCATGATTATACATCAGAATTACTGGTGGTAATGCTGTATTATGCTATGATAAAGAGTTTCATTAGTTTTGGCAATGTCTGCAGTGTGCATAGTGTTTGGACTTCACGCCAGTCAGCTGAAAACTGGATTTCAGTTTTAGCTAAGTGATGACGAGTGACTCAGGCACGTCATCTCGGTATGATATACACAGGGGGCAGCAGCTATTTCAACTGTTGCTATTCCGACAGCCACTATTCCAACAAAAGGCATTCCGACTGAAATTCACACTGACAGACATGTTATTACGCTTTACATTCTCGTACACCAGGAGGCGATAATGTCGTGCAATGGACTATGATTTTGTACTTAATATTACAATTACGGTTTTCGCCTACAGTTACGATTAGCGTTAGGGTTAGCTATTTTGGAAAAATTTATGTGACAATAAAGCACACCACAAGTAAGCGTACAATATACGTTATAAGTTCTATGTAACTACAAAACTTGCTGACTGGCTATCCAGTGACGGCCTATTTGGTAGGTTTGAGATGCCAGTTGGTCGACTGAGGCTATGTGTAATAAGCGAATGCACAAATCTGCGGATGTGGCAATGGGTAAAAGGCGGACAAAATCTGCAGATGCTAAGTGCGGATGTGTGAGTAAAAAAATGGATGTGCGGATAACAGTTGTCACGTACATTACCAGTTCTGAAAGTTGTCGAATTTTTTCAATCACTCGCTCTGTAATTAACTGCTCAGCGAATGCTTTGGCGTCAGTCGTTTGAAGTCTGCCACTGTGAATTACTTCACAGTTCACACTTTGCATAGGCCTAGACAACAATAGGCCCCATGGCCAGGACTGCGAGTATACCGATCCAGTCAGTTAAAGGCGCTGGCTGTTGACTTTAGCTGGCCATCCGGCCGACCTGGGCTGTATGCTAGCTTAATTGGGCCCCACCCTTGCTGGCTCAAAGTGCCAATGGGAATGAGCTCCCACCTATGCGAAATCTTCTTCTTCTTCCGTCACAAAGCATGGTGCCCAAACGTCTGTCGCCTAAAGGCCCCAAATGAATAGACGGTTATACACTGCTTAGGCCCTATTGGTCCAGAGGCATGGCTGAGTACGATGGGTAAAAAGCGGATGTCCTCCGCATCGACATCCGTCTTTTACCCGTTGCCACATCTGCAGATCCACACATCCGCCTTTTACCATCGTTCGTCGACTGACGATCCAAGTTGCTACATCCAAGGTCGACAGTCTCGGCTGCCACTCTTCCAACAGCTGCTGAGGGTCATGGCGGCTGTTGGAACAGCGACTGTATTAATAGTGGCCTGCGACCGATGTATGCTACCAATGTGACATCAACACATTGTAGCCACTAGCGTGTGACACCAGTGTACAGCAGGGTGGCACAAACGTACAAGTGTGATTTCTTTGGCAAGTATTGTAGCTATTGGTGTTTTATCACCATCACACTTCTGCACATGGCCATCTTTGCACTATGCACTCAGCACTACTTGGTCCACTGGTCAGGAGTCTAACTTGTTGAAGTTTGACCATACATATTCAGACTAAAGAAAGAATCAATCAAGAACAAAAACTTCTGCAGAAAACTATGACACCAGTTGCGCCATAAGACATACGACAGATGTCACTTACGAACATGCAGAATACTTCCCTCTAAACAAGTCCACACCTGCTAACAGCAAAATAGACATACTCCCATAGTCCCCTACCTGGTTAGCCGACGGTAAATATTCGGCAGCCATGTTGGTACCTCTTGCCTTCGTACAAAACAACTTCTTTGGGCAGCCTTCAGCTATAATCCAACCAAAGCTGTTGCTGTACCGAAGATAAAACGCTGGAATTCATGATGAATCCCATTAATTACGACTGTCATCAGTAGTAAACAAATCCGTAAAACTTGTCAATAACTTTTCATTTACCTACAGATCACGTGACCAAAACTCCTCGACAGCGACTGTGATTGGCTGGAATTGATTGACTCGAGTTTAGGGATGGGTAAATATCGCAATTTCGATTTCGAAGCGATATCGATACGATTTCGACATTATTTCATGAGTACGCGCTGAATTATCGAACCCATTCAAGCAATTAATAATTACTTGTATATTGTACACTGTCGCAAACTGAACAGTTTAAATGACTATTGAAGACAATTTTGTTTGGGCGTTGAGAGGGCGGCGCATATTGTGGCTGGGGCTGGCAGTTATAAATAACACAGCATATAATGTGGTAGGCCTCTATAGCCTATGCTGTGTAAATAATTAAATTGCCCCACTTAAATCATGTTACTTACTTACTTACTTACTTACTTACAATCATTCAGTGTGCTTGAAACCATGGTTAGAAACTGTAGACTTTAATGTGAAAGTGAAACAGCCTAGGATATACTCAATGAACTCAAGCGGACCGTCTACTGGCTTGACCATCGTTGGCGATGCCCCCACGTCGACCTGAGCAGCTTACGGATTCAAGCTTGTTAAGGACTACTTCGTGGGCATTCGTGGAAGGGAGTGACATGGTAAATTAAATTGTCCACATCCCCGCCCCATCCCCATCAAATTTTCCCCATCCCTATCCCGTTCCCATAAGAAATTCCCTATCCCCACGAAAAATCTCCCATCTCCATCCCCATACGTAGGCCTAAAACAGTTTCGCTGACATTTCGGTAACGGTTTTAGGCCCGGGCCGGGGGGACAGGCCTCCCCAGTTTTGCTCTAGATATCCCCCAGTTTCGTGGCCACCCGTGATTTTTTTTCAAATATGACACAAATATCTGATTTCTTTGCGTTTTTAAATTTTAGAAAAGTGGGCAAATTTGCGGTTTCCATTAAACGTCCAAAAACCAAAAGTGCTTTAGCTTCAGGGGGCTTCACCCCCTGACCTCCTGACCAGGGGCTCTGCCCCTGGACCCTGCTGGGGGCAAAGCCTCCAGACTCCCGTTATAGGCTCGCGCTACCGCGCTCGCCATGGGGCCGTGCCGCCAGATATTGGGGGCTAGAACCACCACCGGACATTTATCTGTCTTTTCCCTGACCACTTTGGAATTTCCTGACTTTTCCATATTTTTTTCAGGTGAGCGGTCACCCTGTTACTTTATATGGTACCAAAACGGCCCAAAAGCATATAAAAGCAAATCGCATTTTTCCTCTCGTCACTTAATAACCCATTTCACTATTAACTTTTTTCCTCTAGCTATAACATTAATAGCGCTGCATAAACTCTTCTATCGGGTTTGAGCCTAGATATCAAACCATTTTGTGCTAAAAAGGTTGTACGTTTGGGAATAATTATACATTTTGCTTGACACTTTTAAGAAGTATTTATAGTTTGTTTAGATATAGCTGGTTTTGACACACCCTAAATGCATGGATGTAGATTAGCCTAAATACTGGTTTAATTGTTGACAGCTAACAAATGGGCTACCACAAGGTTACAAAAACATTAAAATAGAAAAATTGTCTGATGTAGGCTATAAGCTTCTTATGAAGTGTTAGATTTATCTAGTCTATATCGCGTAATTGGATTTAGGAAATCCATCAGCCAAACTGCCAGCATCACCAAAGTAGGATCTGTAAGCAAAAATATTTTTTTAAAACATTGTGTTTCAAACGCAAAACCCAGTCAATTTAATGCTTAGTGCGGTTTAAGAAAAGATCATAACTTTCATAAGATAGATTTTATAGCAAGTAAGCCTACATAAAGAACAGTAATTGTGATTCTTGTATGTCGTGTCTTCAATTTTATCCAGAACAGTATCCATGTCAATTTATTCAATGTTTTTGATTGACAGCACAGTCACATTAGACAATCTACCGTTCTGTCATAAAGTTGTACAGATAAGTTTAAACTTAGCACGTGGTGAACAACTATTGCACAAACGTAGGCCCCCTAAGGCCTGCAGAACTGATGGCTTGTATAGGCCTAATTACTGCTAGTTTGACTAAGGCAAAAAAAACTGGTAGCAGATAAAGACTGCCAGCTGTTGTAGTGTTGTAACATCTTCTAGGCCTACTGTCATCCAGAGCCTGAAAATTTGATGAACTTAGTTTGTAAATTATTGTTTATTCTACTTTGTGGCATATAAATAACTTAAAGTTTGTAATTAGTAATACTTTAGCAATATTAATTATTTACTGCAGTTTTGTTATTCATAGACCGAATTTTGCTTTATGTCATTGAAAGTCAAATGGGGGCCAAGGGGGAGCCTCAAATGGGGGGCCATGGCCCCCTGGACCCCCTTGGCGCCGCCACTGCTGACTTTATGTTGGTCTATCTTGTTGTATGCCTGCAGTGATGGTGTCCTTAAGGACTGGTCCTCAATCTTAAGGACAGGTGGCAAAGGCATAGCCAGAGGGTGCAGGACATAGCTCAAGAGAGGCATCGATGATGAAGATAATGATGATGATGATGATGATGCTGAAGCTACCTACTTATTAATTTCAAAGTACTAAACAGTGGCGTAGCCATGGGGTGGTGGGAGCGATCGCCCCACCTCTCAACTTTAGCTGTGAATGCAATTTTCTGCAGTAAAACTAACGTTTTCAAGGTATTTTCATGACCAAAAAAAGCGTTTGTGGCTGGGGCTCTACCCCAGACCTCATCTCGGGGAGCTTGTAGACTGCTCACTTAGACCTATTTGAGGGTGGGGAGGGGGCTCGTTGCCTTATTCACAAGAACTCCCCAATCCCGCGGGAATACCGACGTTATTGTCCCCTATTACCACGGTAATTACAGCGGTTACCACGGTAACGCTTTATTACAACCGTACCCATCTCCATGTCACTCTTTATTCGATAAGCAGTCACGTCTGGAAACTCTATGATCAAAAATGGCGATTGAAATCCACCCAGCAAACGATAATCATTTTCTCCAGGAAACGCGATTGCGTAAAACAACACGTAGTCCCTGTGCACACGACAGGTAATAACTGAATAACTTACGAGTTGCGCAATAACCACTGATAATTTCGACCGAAAATAATCGTTAATTTTTGAAAAATTAACTATCGAAAGTGTCAATTGTTGCTAAGGAATTAGTCGTGATCTGTTGGACAGCTGGCGGTCGTTGTGAGCAGAGCAGACAGTAAAGGTCTGTGAGCGCAGTGACATCGCCCTGCTCAGTGGCAGACTGGCGGGCGTCTCGTCGCTACTGGCGCCTCCGTAGACGCCGAACTCAGCCGAATCGTCGTCTCGTACGTTGGCTCGTCGGTCTGGTGGTCTCGTTAACTCATCGTCTTCTCGTCGTGGGATTTCGAGATCAGCCGGCTTTTCGTCTTGTGGTCTCGTTTTCTCGTTCGGCTCGTCGTCTCGTCGTCCTGTGACGCCGAGCTCAACCGGCTCGTGGTTTCAGCGACTCGTTCGTCTCATTGTCTCGTGGTCTCGTGATCTCGTTCGTCTCGTCATCTTCTCCTCGTGAGAGGCCGAGCTCAGCCGGTGCGGTGGGAGTGAGAGCGTGCTGACAGCGGCAGCGTGACTGATTGGTCGCGGCAGGTGCCCGGGACACACAGACGACACATAGTCGGTAGAACGTGTCACGGAACGCCGCACGGTAGCGGCGTGACAACACGTTGTACAGCACCGGGTTCACCGTAGCCGCCACGAAATACAGGATTCCTGCAGCGATGTGACACAGAATTTTTTGGTTACCACTTACAGAAAACTAAAAACAGCGATGAACTATACTAATCACGTCGCCTGTAATGTAGACTAAATTTAATCTCGCAATGGCCTATAATGACCGATATAGCAACTCTGCAAACTGCGGTTCATAGCAGATATTATCTGAACGCATCTGTTATGAACCGCAGATTGCAGAGTTACCCGCTCTTAACAAGCTACGCAGCCTATAGGCCTACAGCCCTGCTTCTATTTTTAAAGTCTTGAATCCGCGCTGTATAATGGGCTCACTTCATTATAAAAATTCTGTCAGTGATACAAAAAAAAATAATGACGATACGATCGTCGGCAGTCCGAACACGTTTTTAACGCTACCGTGCAGAACTCGAAGCTAATTAGAAGCTCACGTCCAATTTCCTGTAGTGATTAATAACAGCTGCAACCTATACTTATAGATATCACATTATTTCACAGATATTAGTAATCAATCACGAATAGCATGGTATACAAAAGGTATAGCTGTTCTACAGACAAACTATTCCTGAAGCTTAAGTTTATAAAAAAAAACTTTGAAATCTTTCGCAGAGAAAGAAAAAAAATCGTCGCCTCAAATTACAACGTAAATCGATGATAGGCCTACATGAGCAGAGTAAAAAAGCCTGAAAGTACTTCTTGTTTGGACTTTTCAGATTTGAAATTTCGGCTTGAAGATAGTTAACGGGGTTCAGTGAGGTCACCGATTTGTATCGATGACTTCTGACCGGAGATGTAGAAGAGTTGGCTCTCGATGTAAAGCAGGACTGGCGTCCATTGCTCGTCGGCGATGTAAACGGTCATTAGTCGCTGAGCGTGGAATGGCGCCCAACACAGCACGAATGCAACAATCACTGCCACTACAAAAGGACAACATGATCATTCACTGTAACGAACATAGTGTTCAAGGGACACCGCGCGATGCCGACGTTCTGCGTCAGTAAAGACATCGGCGTTATTCGTGCATTAAAAGAAACACAAACGCTTTACAGTAAGCCTAGGCAAAGTAATTTTTAAGGACACTCAACTTAAGGTCGTGATCCATATGAAGCGAGAACGCGCACGCACGAAGATGGTATTCCCTTACTCTTTGGATGACTAAAATTGCGCGTTCGTTATTTATTCTTTTCGTATACCAAAACATCGTTACTCAAAAAATACAACTGAAATAAAGCATACATTCTACAGCCTTCACCGCCACAAAATTGGTAACGAATTAAAGGCGCTTGCATGCATGATAATAATCCAGACACAACTTGTTTGCAATCAATAAATTTTTACAGCAGTTCGATAATTGTCCTAGAAATTTTTACGCCTCCAATTGCCCTTCTGTACGTACGGTATTACGACATTATGACATTTAGTGGTTTGACAGTATTAGCTAGTGACACGAATTGCATTCGGCCTGTAACATTATATCACGTTTTAACGATAATTTAAAAAAGTTCATTTCTGAGGGAGCTAAAGCAAAATAAAGTAACTCGGAAAAACTTGGCATCATCATCATCATCATCATTATCATCATCATATATTCGTTTGATGACAGTTGACATACACAACTTCTATCAACGCAATCATGTAATATGTCAAAAACATGCAAACATTTACGAAAAACGTCCATTGTGTGTGCGGAAAGTAAACACAACTAACAAAAAGTACTCTAAATAGAAACTAATGTTTACAACAGATTAAAAACTTTAAAAACATGCAACTTAAACATGCAAATAATATCCCGTCACATGTTCGTGGATTAGTAAATGTCTTTGTATGATGAGATTTCCATAAAGATTTTCTCTAATGAGGAAATCTCTATGGTTCAGTTGAGTTGTTTTGGAAATTAAAGTTTTATTGTGCGCTCTTGTTCTTGTGTTGTTATACAAATAAGTTATACAAACAAACACAGAAAGTAGCAATAGCAGTAAAGTCTGGCACTTGCTATAGCGCTTCTAGACTCGTGACCATAAGCGGTTTACAATATCGGAAGTGGCAGCTGATCCGCATGGACTAATGATATCACAGCGCACTATGCGGCCGTCCATTGCCCGCGTCAGCGAACACTTGAACCCGCGGTTTGCAGCTAACAGATATACAATACCATCGCCCAAACTGGCCGCATCACGCAGCTGTGACGGTATGGTATAGAGCATAATATTATAACAGTCGTCTGAAACGTATTCAACAGACAGTAAGGTCGACTGGTCCAACATTTGCTACATCTACACCTACGCTTATACGACTACTGTCTACCGCAGTTCGAAGACTCGCAATTTACGTCATTTCTTGGCCACCATCAATCACGGAAACTCGGCCTACGTCACGTACGTACGTAAGTAAATAATTGTCAGTAATTGCGTCCACGTGCCGTTCACTTATGTGCAGCAGCCGGACATATGTCTTGGTCCTTCTCTAGCGATGTACATGTACGTCGCATAATGACACTGTATAGCGTGACACCACGGTGACGTTGCACAAAGTGGGCCGCATTTTTCATTTCAGCCAACCAGTATATATAGCTCAATACAAAACATCTTGCACTGTTTGACCGCAGTTTAAAAGGCAAATGCCCCCGTGTGACCATTTTGATAGACGTTTTCAACCTTTTTTTCAGTGGAATCAATTAATCAAAAAAGTTGCATGAAGTAAATATTCGTATCTTTAATTTTTTTCACAGAATTCACTCACAGTTCTAAAGTTTTGACGCAAAACGGGCTGTTGACTGTTCGGTGATTTTTTTAAAAATAACAATAAAACGAACTTGTAATAGAAAGAAAATATACACGCATAAATTAATTATGGCGATAAAGTGTAGAGACGATAATTTGTATCATTCATTTTCTTTCTCGGATTCTTGAGTTTTGGCACGAAACAGAAGCTGAGCTAACAAATGTTTGTTAAAATGAGAGAAAAACGTGAAATGGAAGAAAAAAGTGGAATTAACATGACGTGATTCTGCTGCTGCTGCTTCTGGTATGATGATAATGGTAACGCTAATGATAGTGTGGTAAAACAGTGCTAATACCGAGCATTCTGATGACGTTGCTGCGTGACTTGTGCTGTCGTCGTTCGGCAAGTGTCGACTCGCGCCTCTGAATCAAACTGTGTGTCAGTCGTCTGCCGACGCGACCGTCCGGTGACGTCACTCGCAGCTTCACACCGATCAGCGCATACAACATGCTGACTAATATTTACCATTATTATTATAAACTGTCAAGTACAACATGCTGATGAGGACTATGGGACAGACGAAAAGTAGAAACGTCGACGCCTCGAACATGACTCGTACTGTCGGCATGGAACCGGCGGCCACCGTGCAGACGACGGACTCCGGGATGGGTCGACCGGTGTCAGGGTGGTGAAGATACGGGTAGGTACGGGTGTGGACGGCATACGGTACGCCGCTAGCGGCTGCCACCAGCCAGACTCCAACGATCGTCTTCACCGCCCTTCACAATAACATTCACCCATCACCGAGTTCCTACGCCAAAACGAAGCAACGAGAGAGGTTCCATTTCGCGGTCAGGCGACTGTTGTTAGCTGGATTTTACTCTAAAAGTGAAAGCATTTGTCAGATCTATTGCGTCGGCTTATACATCCGTTATGTGACAGTTTTAATTGGCCGCATTTTCGGTCTTGCCTGGTCGTCTATCCTTCCGTCTGTCTGTCTCATTCTGTCTCATACGGACTTCTACGTATAACTCGATAACAGAAAGGCACGAAAAAATTAAAATTGTCACGAACGTTTCCAAAAAAAGGTAGCTGATGTATCAATTTTTAGCTAAAAATATCAAAGATCGGATTAGAGTTAAAGTTAATCAGTGCTAATGCAGTAGGCTACAGTTAAGCGAACGGCCGCTCGTAAAATCAAAACAGGATCAACATATTTGCTTGTTACTGTAGTCTTCAGTGTCCCTGTTTATGTTACTCTTTAACCTTCTTCCTCCTGTTCTGTCTGAGGCCTATTTGTTTGTTGCAAAATAACGTTTCTGTTAATTATTGTCTCATATCGAAACGTAAACAGCGAGCAAAATTGTTACGAATGAAAATGTCGGTTGTATTACAGTAAACTAGTAATTCACTTTAATGCAGTAGTTTAAAATGACTAACATTTTTTTGGACCAGTCACACAATAATGGCTTTCTTACATCACTAGCAATTGGCTGCAGACTTAATTATATACCTGGACGGTCGTGAGTAGTAATGAGCTCGTAGTGGGTGGCAAATTGCAATGTATCGTTCGACAGTGAAAGCTACGATGGTAAGAATTGACGCAGATGCGGTCATCTCGGTCAACATCGTCTTGAGCAGACAGTACGGCTCGCCGAAGCGCCACGGATATGATTCCCAGATGGCATAGGCCTCTGGAGGCAGACCTGCCATACAACAGCCCAGTAGCGCCGCCACGGTATAGACTAGCTTCAAAAACGCTGATGTATTTACACCGTGTCTCAATAAAAAACAGTCAAAAAATTTTATTTTTACTTCGTCAAATTTTTACGAACTTTGATAATTTTTTGCATAGAAATGGCCAAGACAATAAAATTACGTTAAGTGCACTTTTTTACCTCACATAATTTATTCCAATGCACTAAACACAGATGCTTCAAATTGTTACATTACGTGATGATTATTTGTATCAGACTGCTCACTTTTGCATCATTAATTTGACAGACAGCACCGCACAATTTTGTGGTATCACATATTTTATGGTAAAAACAGCAGACAACAAAATAGCTGACTGATGAGCTTAAAAACGTCTTATCGATAAGTGAATGCTATTTGATCAGTCGATCATTGATTCCGTTATCAGCCAGTAGTGTTGCATCTAAATCACTGTGTCCGTAATCATCAGCTTGCCGTGCCCGATGTACGAGCGTAGGCGGCTTCATGAACTAAGCACCGATAACCCTTTCTGTGTTCGGCCAGTCTTACCATATCGACCAGGCTCCTGTCGCCTGTGTCCGTAATAAGTTACAATAAATTCATCAAATTACAACCTTTTATTATTGTTTTTGTTGACGTTTCGGCAACCGCTGCTGCCTTCGTCCGAACGACTGTCCACCAGGTATAGCTGCGGCGGACATTAAGTAGTCATAGATGTGTGGAAGTTGGTAGGACCCCTCGTCTTGGTTCATCGACTTGTCTTGTTCTTTTCTAATGTGTATCGCTTCCCTGATCCACCGGTCCGTTCTGTTGCTTTCTCGGTCGATCACTTTGGCGCGGTCCCAGTCTATGACGTGGTTGGGAGAGATGGCGTGGTCTTTGACTACTGACTTGTTTTGCTCTGCTGCTGCGGATTTGCTGGTGCTTCGTGTCGTGTGTAAGCTCTTACATCACGTTGTGTGACCTCCTGTCGGTATTCCTGAAGACGTACACTGAAAGCTCTACCTGTTTCTCCAATATAAGTTTTGTCACAGTTTTTACATGGTATTTTATACACACATTCACATGCGTCTTGTTGTCTGCGCTTGTCTTTTGGATGTACGAGCAGACTTCTTATTGTCTGGAATGGTTTCATGGCTGAGGAAATACCATGTCGCCTGTGAGCTCGGGTAATGGCTTCCGACAGGCCATGTACGTACGGTATAACCACTGTCGTCTTGTTTACCTCTGGAAGCTGTGTGGCTGCTTTCCGATTGACCTTCTTCCGCTTGACTGTTTCCATCTGTCGTTTGACCTTTTTGATGATCCAGTCTAGATACCCGCAACGTGTGAGTGCCGTGTGGATATGGTGTTCTTCTTGCTCTCTATCTTCCTCTTCCGTTACAATGTTTCTGTTTCTTAATCACACTGCGCTTATGCTGCAGTGGGTGGTGTGAGCTGAAATGTAAGTACTGGTCTGTATATGTGTAGTCTTCCTATAGACCAATAACTTGACATAGCCGTCGGGTTTTCTCACGATGAGGGTATCGAGAAAAGGTATTTGTAGATTTTTTTTCTTGCTCTGCGGTGAACTTGATGCTCCCTGTGTCATCCACTGGAATTTTTAGAACAGTCAGCGATCGCATCAGTTTCAGTTGAATGCAAACCAAAATTGTGGACGCGATATGTGGATGACATTTTAGAGATTATTAAAAAACAAAGAACAGGTGGTTTGACTAAACATTCAAATTCAGAAGTAGAAAGAAGTAGAATATTTATTGAAACTTGAGTCACAGGCTAATGTTAGAAGACTGTTGTAGCCGTCAACGTGGCTGTTTTTGATTGATTGATATAGCTTACAAAGATCTAAATGATGGACAGGCAGGGCCTAGGCCTACATTACAGTCAGCATTTCCTGTTTCATGTCAATCGCCGTTTTAGTTCCTGATGACACTTCACTGATCGTCAAGGTTTATTCTTGAGCTCAGCTAATGACGTCCAGCCAGTTAGTCGTCACAGATCAGTCTCGTAATGATGATAAATTAAATGTCTTGGAGTTCCACAAACTTCAGAGTTCCAACTGAGTCTATCCTATATCAGGCTCATAACTTGTTGTCTCTAATACATCTTTTATTACTTTGTCTATGGCAAACTTAGTTTACTGTTTTTCTAACTTTCTCCTTGAATACCTAATGATATTTTTAGCCTTTCTCTATAATATCTAACTAATTTACCTGGGCCATATTTTGTATTCACTTGTATTATTTTTATAAGCCTAGATTATTACATTCTGTTGATAGTCCTATGTGTTATAGTTTATACTGATACCGTGTGATCGGGTTATGCTGGATGCACTGTCATAGGCCTATAGCCTATCCATCAGTTACAAGTAGTTTCTAGCCGCATTATGTATACACGGAGTATAGACGAAGCTAAACTGCTAAACATCTCGCACTGTTATTGCGTGATCGCCATAGGTAAACTTTAAATGATAAGCAGGTCAACAGAAAAAATCAACAAGAAGCCTAACTGTCGCTAGGAAAAACGCGCTACAGCCTATGGCAGTTTTTGTTGCAGTACTAACCTTCAAGGTTATCCAAAGTCAATGATTTTTGTGTCATCTAAAACGCAATATGCGACTTCCTATTAGAGATCAATAGCAACCTAGGTTCTATCTCGTATCGTTTAGCCACAATACATCCGTTACGGACAGACGATGCTGTGTAGTTGTGCTCCTGCCATGCAGCTCGGCTCAGATACTGTGACTGCTAGCGATCATGTACGCACACTCGGGGTCTGACCCTCAAGAAGCATGTTTCGAAGACCTGGGCAGCTGGATTCTACTGGCTGCGCCAACGTCGTCGCATCCGGCGATCGCTCAACGAGAGATCGGCATCAGCTCTTGTGCACGCTTCTTTAGCGACGTCACGGATTAACTATTGCAACGCTATCAATGCAGAATCTCCAAAGACGATCACTGACAAGCTGCAACCAGTGCTCAGCGCCGCCTCCCGAGTAGTCAGCGCCACAAGGAAGTTTGATCGTAGTCTGTCGATACTCCTGTATGACAAACTGCACTGCTGGATGTGCCTGAGAGAGTCACCTTCAAGCTGGGCCTCACGACATACCGATGTCTGCATGGACAAGCACCTCGGTACCTCGCCGATCACATCAACCCAGTCATCGAAGTTGCATCTCAACATCGACTACGTTCTGTCAACCGACACCGGCTTATTGTATCCCGCTGTCGACTTAATAGAATGTTTACACTATCGAGCAAACATCGAGCAGCTAGCTCGATGTTTTATGGTAATTAGCATGCTAATTAGGAGGGCGAACGGGCTGTAATTTGAAGACCTATATAACACGTGATCAGCTGTGAGCTAAGAGCCTAAGCCTAGGCCTATACATTTGAGCCAGGAGCGGAGTTCCAACAGGCCTGCTTGAGCCAGCTCGATGTTTGCTCGATGTTTTTTGCTCGATGTTTGCTCGATCGTGTAAACACCCTTATAACACGCATGGCCGTCGGGCTTTTCCAGTTGCCGGTCCGACGGTCTGAAACTTACTGCCAGAAAAACTCGGAGATCCGACGTGTGATATTGATAGTTTCAAACAATTGTTTCAAAACAATCCTTTTCAGTCAGAACTAGTGTGACCAGCGCATTAAAGGTTAATCTAACGTATGCGCTATATAAATTCACATTTGCTTACTTACTCAACTTACTTAACCGATTCTAAAAACGTTCCCTGAAGCACGTGATCATTTTGATGCAATTATATTGTCGTGTTAATTGGCCAGTTTGTTAATCAGACAGTAAGCAATTTGGCGAAGACACTATTATGTCCCCTTGTTTTTTTCATGGTGTATTCCACTCAACAATGGCTGAAGAACAACAAGGGCCTAATAGGCCGACATGCTCGATAGGTCGCCTGAAATTTAATTTGTCGTAATGACATTTCGTGCATTCTACGTGCAATAGGCTAGGTGATTAATATATGAGACACAGGCATTTATTAACACACGTAATGAGTAAGCCTACGTGTAAGCTACATTGTGTCGACGTTGCCTTCGTCGTATTCTTCGAACTCAATAAGCCGCAGGGTAAATAAATTATATATGACCGCTTCATCAGCTATGCGCAGTCTCTATAATGCACTAACGGCGCTCGCCGTAATATTATCAGAACAGTACGAAAAAAAATTAATTATCCTGTACCGGTATTTTAAAAATACGCAGACACGAATGTGATCACGTTCGCATAATAGCGTTATATAAAAGCCACCGCTGCTGCACAGAAATAACGTGAAACTTTAATAAAACTCAGAAATTTTACGCACAGAAAAACAACAAAAATGCAATTCAAAATGCACTGCGAATCGCTGATAGGCAAAGGGTAAGACGTTGTTTGTGATAGGCCTAACTTTGGCAAGATGTTTTTCTTTCTTTATTGCATTTTAAAATAATCGACGAAAAATATCAGTTATTTACATCAGTCATTTGATTTACCGATAGTTAGTCGTTCAACTGCACAACGTATTTGCAGTGAAAGTATCCAGTTCAAAAGTGCGCAAAATTTTCTTATTGCGAAGATAGTCCGAGAAGTTAGTCCCATCAGCCTGGTGGTATTGTACTTTTTAAAAATTCTGTATTTGTATTTCTGCCTGAGTGGCGAATAAACATTTTTATATACACGCAGGTTTCAACGCAACACGATTACATTATTTTGCTACATATATAGTCCCAAAAATTTCAGTACACTTAATTCATCAACCCAGCAACTTAATTTTTTAAAACTCGAATATACACCAGTACTCAATGTTCGATGCATCGTTGAGTTTCGCAACTCCACGATGTGTCGAACATTGAGTTTTCCTAACTCAAAACTCAAAAGTATAGCTACAACTGGATAATTTCGAAACCTGGCTGCAGTATTAGAAATAGGGCTAAGTTAGGGTCGGTGTCAGTGTAGAGGATTAAGGTTAGGTTTAAGTTGTAACAGTAATTCACCTCTAAGGCGATAAAAATTGGTTAGACTGATCATCGATCCATTGTTCGTTGCGGCGATCACGGGGCCCTTGGCACAGTGCCAAGGTGGAGGTGCCACCCCATAAAGATGGATCTGTCGAAAACTCTACCCTGCTGTTGACATGTGGAACAATATGTAATCTAACAAACTGCATAAATTTCCTGTGTGCCACAATGCAATAAAATATGTGCTAACCGCACACTTATTTAGCCAATATCTTACACTTAATCACCAATTAATTTACGGTTATTAGCTAACAAACCTATTACGATACTCGTTTTGTTTGTCTGTTTTTAGCGTTTTTAACCATAAATCCACCCATTTGTTCTGTCTGTAACGATAGCTTCTGAAAGTAAGTTTCGTTAACATTGTTTCTAGCTTTCGGACAAACTATAAGACGTTTTCCGCTTGCATGCTTTTGGATTTATTATCTATATTGTGCTTGCGTTGTTAAAAGTTGCGCCTGTCAACTTTACATTAAACGAATATATGATGATGATGATGAATAATTTTGTCAATTTTTGTAGCAGTTGAATAGGCCATATGTAATAATAATTTTTTTTAAAAATGATGGTTGATGTGAATTGCGAGAAGGGAGTTTTTTTGTGTGTGTGCAATGTGATCGTGTTGTCGGTTTATAGCGCGGGTACGCAAATAGTGATTGATGGGCAAAGCGATGAAGCCAGTGAGTGGACTTTCGTATGTCATCGAGAATGACGCTGATTACTACGTCATTTTCAGCGCCTCAGATTTAGCGAGTTTCTCGCTGACATTGTGCGCTTTATAAATTAAATTTACTTACTTACTTACTTACTCAGACAAAACGGCTGCATGTCTACTTGCCTGTAGGCTAGTTGATCATCAGTGTTAGCGAACCTAGCAACAAGACTTTACTTTTAAATTTTGCAGACAAAATTCGTCGATTTATTTACTTATTCACTTATTCGATCATACATTTATTCGTTCAGTCAGTCAATCCGTTAATTTATGTCACAAAAACCGCACAATTGGTTGATTACATTGCATTGATATAAACGTTTATTAATGTTATTCTTATTTTTTCTAAAATCAGTTTTTGACGTTTTTAAAACGTTTTCCAGCGTTTTTGCTTTTAGAATAAACGCTAAACGGTCGTTATAAAACTGGCGGTAGTTAAAATATTAAAAATTATTAAAACTTGTAATGTTAATGATAAAACTGTTAAAATGCTAAACTGCATTTTATACACATGAAAACGGCAACATTCAAAAATCATATTAAGGCAACACACACGTTACATCGACTGGCTTATTTTGTGTCCAAAATGTTCTACAAAACACAATGTCGTGCTGCATAGTGATATACGAGTACCCATGAGCTTTAGTGTAAAATTCCAACAGAAACCTTTAACACTGCTGATGCTGACGACAATATACACCGTGCTTCAAAAGGTAGTGTAACACTAGTATTAAGCTGAGGTGGCCAAAACTACAGTAATCATTTACGTCAAGTCAGTGGCAGATCCAGAAACTGGGAATAAGGGGGGCGGAAGGGCAGGGGGATAGCCCCCTCCCCAGAAAATTTGTGAATATTTGATGCAAAAATAACACATTTTGTGCAAAATTTTCATATATTTTTAGATGCATCCGGTCGTCCGCCACTGCGTCAAGTTTTTTTTCTGATGCAACGTAAGAAAGGAACATGACGTAAATGAAAAAAAACATTGTCAAAACCGGCTAATGTTTTAGAGAGTTATTCAAAAAATAAAAGTGACACTTTTTGAGACACGGTGTAGTTACAATCTTTTTACTTCAAAGAAAATTTTTAATACACCGGGAAGCGTTGTATAGGGACCTACGTATAATATTCGTTTGGCTCCACGTCGTCGTGTGACATGCCGCTGAGGCCACCACCGTTAGGCCTACATGTAATTAAAAGCACAAACATCGTGAGTTTTTACCACCGACAGAAAGCCGTATTATAGGCCTAATCGCACATAGGATTAGGAAGCCACGTCAGGACATATTGCATGGGCATGGGCAATGGACAGTACAGCTGGGTTGGCGACGTTGCATCTGGAACCCACCTACGCATGAAGCCTTATGCTGCCGTATTCACCTAACAGCCTCTCACTCGGCCGAAGCATGGTTAGAGGCATAGTTAGAATGACCAAGCCATCAGCGTGACAAATGGATTAGCAAGACACACGAAAGGACAACAATAGCTGTGTGCATGGCGCGGGTTTGTCAAGTCAATTATTACTGAATCAGAGCAGAGAGACGATGAGCTTACATGTTAGAGTCCTCATGCTGGCCGCTTGACGATATCATGACATTGACGGCACAGGCAATCTAATACAGTAGGTGCTGTGATAAATCTAAATGCTTTTTAGCCGACCGTACTAACGACGTTGTGTCCGTCTGTAACGTAGCAAATGGGTTAGGCGACAACTTATTGTGACTGAAAATTTTCAAAAAAAGTAACAACAGCAACGTGAGAAATTTGTATTTCTGCAAAACAGAAACTTATTATTACTTCTTGTCATATGACCTTGAAGCGCATGCTCAATGTCACTTATGCAGGTGCATCCCCAAAACGTCACGTTTGGCATGCAGTAATAGTATGGTACGATTTTTAACATGATAAATGATTTCCATTGAAAAACTGACAGAAAAGCTGACAGTTTAATCTGCAGCTCACAAACTAAAAAAAACTAAAACTATTTCGAACAAAACTGAAATGAGAGAAACTGAACGTACACTGACCAAGTAAGAGCATGACCAGGTCGGAGATGGCAAGACTGAACAGGTAGAAGTTGGTAGCTGTGTGCATGTGCTTGTTCGTTGCTATGACGACGCAGGTGCACGCGTTGCCTAGCAACCCGCTGACGAAGATGACGCCGTAGACTATGCTTAATGTGAGTGATCCTGCAATGTCTCGACTGCGTGAACCTAGCTGGCCTTTCAGGAATGCGTCCAAGTCGAATTCTGTCGAGTTGAACATCGATGACGACGAAGTAGCTTCGCAATAAACGTCCTCTTCGCTGTCTCTCGTCGAAATCGTCTCCATCTCCAAAATACTTTCGTTCTACTTGTCAGTATCGGTTAGGCCTACCCTCTGTCTCTGATACATTTCTGGCAAAGTTTAACGGCAAAATGTTTGCAAAATTGTTCATTGACTTTCAGTTTCGTCTGCACACGTATTCGTATACGTCAGCTTATTCAAATAAAATTAATATAAGACGTATGTTGTCGTGACAAGTAGACTGACAAGGCTATAGGCACTACGGCGCCTGTATTAAGTTATTCTGTCGTCTGATGCAAGCGTCAGTCGTCTCATCTGCAATGACCGAATCTTATGCAGGCCTCGCCTAGTGGCGGCTGAAAGGCAAATTCGCTTTAGTGGTGGGCAGGTTCTCTTCTATTTTAACTAAACGATTAAACGATCGCTGACACAACGCAGTGTACACGACGGACGTTTTAGACACTATGCAGACGGTTTTACTAATAATTATTTTTTACACAGTTTACAAAAAATATAAACATTTTCATAAAATATGTTTCAAAGCTGAAAACTTTTTGGCATTATACACCGTGGGCACAAAAAGGTTTAAAACTTTTAGCAACATTGCGCACACGTATATACCTCTTAGTTCAAATCGTGGTTAGTAAGCGTAGTATAAATGTTTACTCGTAGTAATACAGTACAATGCTATATAAGTAAATTACTTATATTTTTGGTTCCCGTTATACTTGAATTCAAGTGATATATAGGTAGGTCTACTAAAATTGTTACACGGGCTACTCTTGGCCTGTGAACGTTCATACCAATTTTGTTTGTTTCACATTTTTTTGTTTTTAGTTAGAAGCCTGTATGAAACAGACAGAGACACAAACTGGCGGGCAAAAACCTATATTGGGACGGCCGCAAAATGCTGAGATTTATGAAGCCCAATACGCAAAGCTATGCAAATTCTAAAGGTCTAAACATGTCAGCCGGTGGTGTAGTCTTGTAGGCTACTGGTGTTGGACTGACGGTGCAACAGTCGATTGTTTTCAGCACTAAGGATACGCCAGCTAGCGAGCACATTGACGGTACCTGCTGGAGCGTAACCAAAGCAAAGTGGAGCGCACTTTATAACACTGTGGGCCGTGTGGGCCGTGACGGCAGCGACGACGACGTTAAATTGCTGCTGCGGCGGCGGCTGCTGCGGCTGCTGCTGCTGTTGTTGACGATGACGCGCAGGCCAGAGCGATCCTCAGAACAGAGTGCATCGCCCTGTCAGCCTCATGACCTCCTGCCCCGAGATGTACAGACGACGTCCAGTGACAGACCATGGCGTCCGCAAAATCAATAGTTCAAGCTTGTGTTAAAGCTGCTGCTGCTGTTGCTTCGCTGGCTTAATTCGCGACTTCATTGAAACGTTTCTGCGCCGTTGCCCGCTTCCACTGCGTACAATATGTCACAAGACGTCCCTGCAGTGTTTGTTGAGCAGAACGACCGACCAAGTGAACGCTGTAAAAGATGAATCGCACTTTGATAGTTAGGTCTCTCCAGTGCACGGTGCATTGTTGTGACTTTCAGAGACACACGAGTTGGCGTTAACCATCAGCTAGAGATGCTTCAGTTGCAATAATTGTTTAGTTCTTACAGTCACGCCCATGCTATACACGTGGTCTCCTATGAGTGCAGTATCACAAATGTGCAACCATCCATAGCAGATTATCAGCGGCTATAGCATATAAAATTTTCTTTTAAAATTGCATTTTTTGCAAAAATGCTTTTCAAAATTTTTGCCTTTTATTTTGCATGCACGATCACGTCCAAAACATTGGCAAAAATGTTTATGGTATGAAAATCATGTAGAAATGTTGCAAAAGATAGAAAAAGCTTATGTATAGCGAGGTGATTATTTGACCAGCAACTATAGGCTATTTGACCGGTCAAAACAAAAAATCGCAATCGCCACCTAGCAAATGACATAATAGATAGTGTACGCGCTAATGACTAGAATTTGCGTTAATATTATGGACACGGACACGAACGGCCTTACCTGTACCTATGACTATTTTGGTGGTCGTACGTACTGGCTAAGGCTGTTAAGGCGGTGACCGGTCAAATATCCGGCCCTCACAAAGCCGGATATTTGACCGGTCACGGTCAAATAGCTTATAGGCTATTTGTCCGGCTGCCGGTAAAATATCCTGTGTTTAAATATAGACGATACTAACATGTAAAAACATTTGTTCCAGTGTTTGGGACACAGTTACAACGTAAAATATTTTTTGTTCGACAGTATTTGTTAGCCTGCACGAGCGGTCACAAGTTTTGCAAAAACATTTAAAACTATAGCAGGTGATGCATGGCTTAAATTAAAGTAAAAGAGTAGTAAGATATAAAATTTAGAAAAAGACACTTCACTATATCTGAAACATTTTGCCAATGTTTTACTTCACATACCGGTATTTAAATATTTTTTTTAAATTTTAAGCCATTCGCGTTTTCCCCGCAAAATGGCCCGTATCATATCTGCAAAAACTTTTTGACCATGCAGCAAAATATTGAAAATGTTAAGCTGTTGGTTCAAAAACGTCCAAGAAAAACGGTTAAAAAACAAGAAACTTGCATAAATAACACATGGTTACTCTTATTGTATGCGTAGAGAGAACGACCGCAGTAAAGTATAATGTTTTACGGCCCACAGTGTATAAGCCGAGATATCGGAGATGATAAAACCAAGCTGTGGACTGCTGAGACTAGACTACAGCGATGTACTTTTATGGGTCTCCGATCAGTCATAAACAGGAGTCTGAAGAAACAATAGACCGTGATCAATAAGTTGCGCTGCTACAGGGACTGACACTTCGGGTGTCAGGATTCAGTGTATAGGCTTAAGGTTAGCTCATGTTTTAATATAAATGTAAAAAAAACATCAGTTTATACACTTGTTAACGGCAACATTTAAGGACTTGCACATCGAAAACAGCAAAAATTACAAAAGATGATATTATTCAGCAGCACATTGACACACAGTCAGTGTGATGC
>Ga0209671_1000202_pt1 | contig 33306 bp, 17 predicted proteins | sample WorMetHERISLAND2_2_FD_187401 | JGI IMG/M metagenome (GOLD analysis project Ga0209671, IMG submission 187401) | Marine gutless worms symbiont microbial communities from Max Planck institute for Marine Microbiology, Germany - Olavius geniculatus... | ecosystem: Host-associated > Annelida >...
AGGTTACTATTAATCACTAATAGGAAATCGTATACTGGCTTTCGATTGGCGCTGAATTCAATGACCTTGGATGACCTTGAACGCCAAAATAGGGGGTTTTATGGATTTTTTGGCGCTTTCGGCCTGGACAAGTCCATATCATTCACAAGGCGGCGCCACGTTACTGGCGTTGGTGGCGTGGCGTAGTTGTTAACGCGTTTCGGCTGAAACAAAGTTACTCTACGCCGGGCCCGGTTAATACTGCGGGTAGGAACTGCTATAGGTTTTCGCGCGTCCCGTGAGCATTAGCTCAAATTTCTTGTAAACTATCCGTCATCCATCTCCCCACCCTCCCATCAGAGTGCCTACACGTCCGACAAAACCTCGCATGCGGCAAAAACAGGGCGGGGCTACGTAAAGTACGGCTGTCAATCAACTCAGGTCAGCGACATCGCACGAGTGGCGTCCTTTCGTGGATGGCGCTGCCAAAACCCGATTGACAGCTGTGCTGTATGTAGCGCCGCCCTGTTTTTGTCGCCTGCGAGGTTTTGTCATACTCTCTTACTGAACCTAACAAACAAAGATTAGGAGACCCCTGTTGAATTAACACACACAAATTAAATGTATACGTTTCATTTAAATTAATTTTAGGTCTACCATTAGCCAGAAAAACTTAATGCGATAGGAACACGATTTCTAGAATAATTATAACGTAAAAAAAAAATTTAAAATGATACCAGTATGGGCAGCATCATTCGGTGTCCCTGATAGTTCACCTCTGTTTCTTGTTATATATATCGGTTTCTGAGCTATATATAGATACTGCCTTTTTAGCTTCAATCTTAGGCGCTAAAAGTATATAAATTGATTCTCGAATTATAGCAGATTTAGACAAATAAACGACACTCTTTGCGTAAAAATTTCTACTCCACTAGTCCAGTAGCCTATCGAGCCTAAATAATACAATTAAAGTTCACGCAAAACATATATAACTTACTCATTTAACATGGTGATCCAGAAAAAGTATTTTAACAGGGCCATGTCTGGTTATAGTTATAATACATTTAATGTGCAAGCAATATAGCAGAAAATTTTACATTAAAACAGCGCAGCAGATAATGTGCCGTAGAGAAAAAGTACACATTTTAATTTTTGTCTACAACATACACAAGAACCGCCCGAATAGTCATTTATTTGGCGACTGGCAAATTCTTAACGTGACAAGACTGTTGCACTAAACCTGGTGAGATGGCAAATAAAATAATGATTTTAATAAACATCAACAATACCCATATAAGTAACGTAAGTTTTTTTTCTGAGACGCAGTGTAGTACAGGCCTACAGGCTACTGCAATTAGAAGAAAAGAAAAGCTGCATTGACATATTTGATCTTAAAGACAATGTTCATGTTACACTGGCCTATGTTTCTGAACCACCTTTTACCAGTGGGCTGCTCGGCTTTTATGCTAAGAATGGCGACCAGAAACGTGTTTACTACAGCGGTTGTTGACTCTTAACCATAGGGGCGTGCGTGAAAATCAACTGGTTTAAACCGGCGCCCATATTACGCTTTTCCAGGCATGATGTTTTTGCCGTTGGTGATTTTTTGTGGTTATTTTGGGGCCAAAATCCCTCAGCGAATGTGACGGAGTGGAGTCGGTTCTGATACACTCGGACGTGGAGACAACAAAATGAATGGACAGTATTTCGCGGGGGTGTTATAATAAGGGACTGTCAGATGGTGCCGCATATCCTCCAAAAACATATGAAATGACGCGGGTCGAGACTGCCTTAATTCCAGCAGTGTCCAGCGTGATATCCTTTACCAGTTTAATCAGCAGTGTCTTTTTCTTGACAACTGTTTGCAACAACTATCAGTGCATTGACCTATATTACTTACTTACTTACTTAACGAACACATCTCAGAGATCCATGCTTGACGACTGTGGGTTCACAATTTATGAATTTACGATATAAATAAACCATTTTTCTACGAATTCGTTCTTACATGGATATAAATCGTCACGTCCCACCCAAAGTGTCCTGTCTTCTGAACTTCCTTTATAAAGCATAGCTTCACTGTAGTAATATCAAACAGATTTTCAAAATTAGGCACCTATGTTTTTGTAACATTCTCTCTCTACCCATGCGTCGAAAATCGTCCCGTCCTCCCTCCCAACCTGCGCTGTCAGCTTCTCCCCTTACCTTCCCCCAAAGGGTAGAAAATGAGTACGATAATCCGAGACAACTCAGTCAGAATTTTTGGTAGGCCTACCCCTCATTTCCGCATGGTGGTGCCCAAGTTGTCTCTATTGTAAAATTGATAGCCCACTGCATTCGATCGTCGTCAGCAGTACACAGCTGTATCCTTGGACACTGTTCAAGGGGACTGGACGCATGGACATGACTGTCAACAAGTCTGGGAGCACGAATGATAACAGCTTTAAATCTGCAAGCCCGATCTCCACTTTGCTGATTTGTTGCGGATTTCTTTTATAACGTTTTGTACAACTTGAAAAAGCCTGCTGTTTTAAAAAACTCATTCGTATTCTGTGAACTTTCCCGTGCCTTATGTACATTTGTCACACGTATATTGTGTTACTGTTAATCAATAACAAGTTGTACAGTAGGGTCACATAAACGGAAAATTGAAAACATTTTAATATGAAAAAGAGTTGTAAACTTGTCAACAAGTCCAAAACATATCCAAGTAGTGGAGTTTAGTCTACAGTCTATACTAAATGCACTCGTTTGTTGTCGGTAACAAAATTGGCCAACAGTAGGCCTACTGCAGATCACCAACTGTAATTGTAACCTTGTCAAATCATGTTGCCTGTACATGTATCTGTTAGGAATAACTGAACTGCATTTTTTTCTGGAAAATAAGCCATAAAGAATTTTAACAATCAGTTCAATATGATGAAGCTATAAGCTAGCCTACATCTGGAGTAGGGGGGTGGTCCACTTTTTGAGCCACAGTGTATACATGCAAACAGCAAGGCTGCGTTGTACATAAAGCAACTGATTGCCAGTACACGTGTCTCGGAAAACTTTTTCACATTTCTATATGTCCCATTGCTATAGCATAGCATGGCACAGATTATAAAATCACTTCTGTCATTCTGTCTTTCCGTCTGTAAACACTCTTACGGCAGCAATTTTGATTCAATTCTGATGAAAATTTGCACAGTGATTCGGGGTGCGAAAAGTAAGATAAAGTTTGTTCGTGATAAAAATCTGATAACCCCTTCTCCTATTTTACCCCATTTTTTTAAAAATTAGCAGTACGGCCTATGGGGACTTCAAAGCAATACAACTCAGTCCCCGTAAAAGATAATTGCGCGCTACCTACCCCCTACTTTCTGGGTCGGGCAATCTAATGGTGTCATTTAAATTTACCCCTACCGACCCTGTTGCCACAGCAAGCATTCGAAAGTTGCAAAAGTTTGCATTACAGCCAATGGAGTTTTCAAAGGGGTATTTCGGTCCCCGTAAAAAACAATTACGTGCCGTTTGCACCTACCCCCCTATTTTCGGGCCCATGCTATCCGACGGTGTAATTTAAATTTCTCCCCTGCCGACCCCTGTTGCCATGGCAACGAATTTTTTTTACAAAATTGACTACAACTCGGCCCCCGTGAAAGATAATTGCGCCCTGTTTGCACCTACTCCCCCTTATACGCAGCTGCTAGGCTATATAGCGTGGCAATGGGACAGATACCTCGTTCCACAGAACGTATTTCTAGTAAATAAATAAATTCACTTGGACATGAGGTAAAAGTGGCATATTATGTTTTATCGACCCGTACAGACACGACACGTGAGAAGCAGTCAGGAGAAATAGACGGAGAGAAATATTACTTTACGACGCAGGAGCAGATGCTCAAGGACATCGCCAACAACCAGTTCATCGAATACGGACAGTTCGACGGGAACTATTACGGCACCAAGTTCGACACCATTCGACAATGCGTCCGCAGCGGACGCATGTGTATACTCGACATCAGTCCACAGGTGACGTCGTGTTGCTTTTAGAGCGAATGCGCCTATACCTACACATTTCTCTCTAGTACGGTCTGTCTGTCTGTTGCATTCGTGTCCTCTGTCCCCTGCTTAAACCGTTTGACGGATTTATGCCATTTGGCCGGTAGGCCTACACTTGTGGGGACCAACAACAGTTGACACATTGTTAGAGAAGGGTCTCAGACCACAGGAAAAGAGAAGATCTGTGGGTCAAACCCTAGCCAAAACGCGCAGTTGCAGATTGAAGCCAAAGCGTCAGTCCTGTGCTGCAACTTGGCGAATACAAACGATGGATTGGTTGGACTTGCCACAACGATTCTGCCTTTTGTCATATTACTTTGGCCCTTGTTGACTTGTCTCAAAAGCGTGTAAAACAAAAACCTGCCTGTACTTGCTTACTTCTCACGCGCTGGTTTATTTGTGAATTTCTAACGGTTATTCCAGTTGACTTGAATCTAGAGGAATTATCCGGGGAAAATATTGGGAATATCGACAGTCGAAGTTCTGTTTGTTGATAGCTTCACATTTGGGGCAGCAGTAATAGGTAACAGTAACTATGTTGCATTTTTGATGAATTGCAGTGCGTTATTGTGCCGCCGTGCTAACAGGCCACATGACTGGTGTTGCCTGTCCGTATGTTCGTCCGTCTATCGCGTGTGAGCTCCAAACTCAAAAACTAAAAGGCGCAGAAAAAGTGAAATTGGCGTGAACGTTCCCCAGGGACATGTACATGAGCAACCGGTGTAATCCCCTACCTTTTTTTAGCTCAAAAGGTTGTACATTAGTCTTCGTCATTTGGTCATCTTATGTTTTTCTTGTTTTTACGTGCTGCTTTTATCTGTCTTCACGCCAACAGCGCTGAAAGCACTGAACGACGAAGAGTCGCAATAATATATCGTCAGTAAACCGAAATTCAAGTAGGCCTAGTGGATGATCATTGCTTTTGCACTGTTGTATTAGTATACGTCTATGCGCAGGCGGCAAAGTCAATAAAGACGTCGGAGTTCATGCCGTACGTGGTGTTCATAGCAGCGCCACCTGTCGAGATCCAGAGGAACATGCACGAGTATGCGCGGCTCAAGGGCAAAACCGACAAAATCCGTGGCGTAAGTTTGATTTATTTTGCGTAAATAATACAATGATAAAAAGTCGACATTGTTCTTACTGCGTTACTATTAAGTTTTGTTAGAATGTGCTACGTCAAGCAAGTGCAGTTACCTGTGAATTTTTTCTGCAAAATTCTTAGTTTATTTTAGCATATTATGTTACGCTAATAAAATTTGATAATCAATTCACATCTTCCAGTGTGATATAGTATTTCCAACCCAGGGTTATTCATGAAAACCCATCTCAGAGCTGCGGAGCGTCACCTGCCATATGGATCATACAGTGTCACCTGCCACTCAATACAGGTGAATGCGCCCACCTACAAGCAAGTCGATGCTCAATTTGCTCACCCCAGAGGGATAGAAGGCTGAGTTAAATGTTAAAGAATATTATTTACCTCGTCACCCGACACCCATCCATGTACTAATAACCGGGACTGGCATAGAGTAAGTTGCTTGATCGAAACCAATGCGTTAATCAATACATCAATTTGCCACGAAGCGTTACAGTGTTAGGCCTATGTGGTTGTAGGAGAAGGACTTTGTTAGTACGTTCGATGAGAGCGGGCGCATCGAGCGCCAGTACAAGCAATACTTCGACGAGATGCTCGTTAATGACAACATGGACGAGACGTACAATAAACTGCGCCGAGCCATAGAGAAACTGAGCACTAAGCATCAGTGGGTACCCGTCAACTGGGTCTACTAGCACCCAGCTGGTACGCACATCCATGCAGTGCTGGCAGCGTACAGTGTCGGCAACGGCTGAATCCAACTGCGTCCATTTCTACTGGACCCACAGCGCCGAACCATCCCGATGCTAGCGCCGCAGCGAAAATAATCTATGCAGCAAATTAGGCCTCAAGCGCAACTGGGGCTCTCTAAAAATACGGACAAAAATTAAGATACTGCAAGTGAAATGTTGGGTAAAAGTGAAACAGTCTGACACTGTTTGAGTATTCTGGCTAAACGTTCAAACATCTAGAGCCCGAACCTCCTGCCATATGAATGTTATCTCAGGGTGATCCAGAAGGACAATTTCCATTAATGTAGTGTTACATTACAATTTTATATTTTTATACAAGAAAACTATTACAAGCGTATTAGTGCTGGCAGGCTGTGACAGCCATGATGACGCTGTGGGTCCAGAGGTGCTGGGAAAATTATTGTTTGTTACTGCTGTGAACGACTGACTGACTGTTGTTTGTTTTGTTGTTTGCATAAATACGGTAAATGCCGGTTGAACACGCATGTTGTTTAATGCAGCTGTGGCAAACACGCCACGATAGTAACTTAAGTGTCCGAAAACTGCAAGCTTGCAAGTGGTAAACCTATAGCGGCTGCATTGCGTATCCACCAGTATTGGAACTGTGGGAGCAGTAGGCAGCTTTTGTGCCGTACTAAGTGCTGGATTAATTTGCAGACATCGACGCTCAACGTATACTGTTATTAGACTCGTGCAAGAGTCACAGATGATCTACTGATGGAATGAATTGATGTCACATGGATTCGGTCAAATGATCGTCTGCTCTACTAACATTATAATGTGCTTTTACTGAACTCTGAATGTAGTCTTGAATTAATTCGGCCAGACTCGTTCATTTTTGGACATGCTGTATTTGATTTATAGGTGCTTTAGCTCCACTCGCCCTGACATTTAAAGCTTGTCCATAGAATCCTGAAATAGCCTAAGCATACTTGTCCTGAAACTCCGAAAGTCTTTTCAAATGAAAAAAAATTCACCTGATAGAAATAGGCCTAATGGCATATGCTGGAGATGAGAATAGCTTCCGGGTTCTGGCTCTTCAATGTTCTGGTATCTAAGTAGGTTTAAGTGCCCTTAATTGTGAACCGTGAAGTTGTCAGTCTGCAGTCGAAGAAAATATCACGTTTCGTACGTTTTTAACGCGTCTATTTTTGGCTAAATTTTGTTGCACTTACTGAATCAACTAATCCAAAATTGTCCTGAATGCTTGATTCTCGGGAGGCCGTTACTTCTTGCATTCTATATTCTGTCCGGCCCTTGCACATGCGCATGACAGGTCAGGTCGTTTAGGCTAGCAGACGCGTCTGACGTTTGATTTTGACAAATATTACTTTTTTGGACGCTCTGGTGCGCTATAAGCCAACTACTCGTATACTGTACACTATACCGGCGCACGCTGAGGTACAATATTTTTTACTCTGCCGTTTGCTAGGAATGTATAGTGCACTAACACGAACGTAGATTAATCATATGTGTATTACGTAATATTCGTCTTCGTATTCACAGCTGAGATATGTGTATTTATTAAATAATCTTATGGTTTGGCTCAGTTGGTAACGTCGTTCGTCGCATCAATGAAGTTAATCAACACCAGACCCCATGGGTGACGATCCCAGTACGTAACCAGCCACCCAGGTCAACTCAGCCTGGCCGTCCCTGTGTGAATAGGTGCAATGAGTACCAGCGAAAGCTGGGACGTAAACAGGCACTCCGTGCGATGCACTAGCCTCGTATCTGTGGTCTCGCAGCGTAGAAACTGGTGTCTAGCTGAGGGCTAAAGAAACAGCTAAAGAAACGGAGATCAGCGCAGCCCTATGGGCCTCAAGGCTTGGGAAGGACTTTACATATAAAACGTACGATACCACAATGTTTTTGACGATATGGTGCGTTTGCGCAGTTTATATTTGTGAATCTTTGCCGTTTGGGCCACGTTAGCATGCTGTTAATTTCGTCATACTGTTCAAGGATTTGATTATTTGACACAAAAAGCAAATGCAGTTTACAACTAATTACTTGTCATATCGTTTTGGTGTGTTTTTGTCAACGCGCTATCAGATCATGTATACACAGTTGAGATTATAATGCAGTTGATTAATTTTAAGTGGTTGATTTTGTAAATTTTGTGCATTAATATAGCAGTACGCATTTGAGGGTCCAACTGTTTTAAGCAATGCTAAGCCTGGCATTAGTATTTTCTAAAATTGCTGCCATCACTGTTATCAAATAAGTAATAAACTGCATTCAGTTTGATAGACAAATGGTGTGTGTAAAATAATACTGGTACTAAAAGTACACACGAAATTGCATATTTCTGCTGATCATTTGTACACGCTTCATTTACTAGAAATGTATGATTAGCAGCGTAAATCGACTGTAAATTATAGACTGCATCATTATGCTGTGTTCATGCTTGAAGTTTGCTATCATCAATACATAACTGATATCGGTATTTATTCATATTATGACATTATTCAGCAGAACTGCATGTTCCTCCAGCAAGTGCAAAATAATGACGACAAACAGTTAAAGGTTAAAGGTCGCATATAGATCCTAATGAGCGAACCCATCTCAGAGCTACGGAGCGTCACTTGTCATATGGGATCACACAGTGTTACCTGCCACCCGACAGAGGTGAACGCGCCCCGCCTTAACCCCAGCCAGATAGGCCGGTACTCGATTTACCTACCCCAAGCCTCGAGCGCTCTTGAGTTACGAGTGACTTTATCAGTTACTATTACTGAAATTATTTATACACAAGAATTGCCACAGACAAAACTAGAAAAATATGTTAGCCCAGTGCCGACATATTATGCAGCCATTCGCCTAACAACCCTATTCCTATTGAACAGAAAATCCACACTCCGTCACTGCTATCCCAAGAAATAAACACACAAACTTTGGTCTTTCTGGGCTTTTGGATTCAGTGTTAAGAGCACACATGGACAGATGTACGGATAAATGGGCAACACAATACAATACAATACAATAGAGAATTTGCACTCAAAAACTGACAAACAAACTGTCAGTTTAATCTAGCACATAAACTAAAAAGAACTAAAACGTTTAACAGAAAAATGAAATGAGAGATACTGAGAAAAGAAATAGTGTTAAATGAAAAAAATGACAAAATTAAAAAAATGACTGAAGTAAAGACAACTAAAATAAGAAAAAAACTGAACAGTTAAGATATAAAGAATAATAATGATAACTAAAACTCTAAAAAAAACTGAAAAGAGTAAACATAAAAACCCTGAGCAGGTCCGAATAGCCATGGAGTCAGTAATGCAGACGGCCACTCAACAAACTGATAAAGGCTAGCTTCGACCCAACAAAACAAACACAACGGACACAATGCAATAATAGACACCTGAGTTTTGCCTGTTGTGTGGCTTGCATTCACTGCATACTGTTCTTGTATCGCCTGCATCAGTGAAGTATGCAAGAGCCCTGCGCTGTGTCGGATGAAAACTAGGCTTAAGAAAAACCATGCAACAAACTACAAGCACAAAATACTGAAATAATAATCATCAGGACGCCGCTGACATGAGTATATTCTCTGCCAGCTTCAACCGCTGTCTAAACTCGTCGTCATTGGCAACGTCATCAACATTCGGCTGGGATTTCCGCTTGAGGAAATGTAGCAGGAAAAGCCGGAGTCCATCGCGCAGTAGCTGCAGGTGGGCGGAGCTTGCAATGCGCTGGAATGTTTTCTCAACGATATTTTGTGAACGGTTGGATATCAGTCGTCGTAACACTCGCTCCAGAAGACATTTCATTGGCCGCTCCAGTTCCGCAAAGTCTATGTTCTGCAGTCGCAACAACGACAACAACTACAACAAAGACTACCTCAAGAACTACTACTACTAACACACACTTCAGAAGGCAATCATCAGCCACTACACTGCTCCAAAGTCCTAAAATACAGAAGCACTGAAAAATCCAGATGCACTATATGACTGATTTTAACACTTCAATCACAAAAGTGGGATTTATAGTAGACATCTTTCTTGTCACTAAACCTCTGGCATAGTGAACAGCAATTAAGTGTAATAAAACGTTAAAAAATACCATAATAACAGTAGAAACATCTGTAAGCAAAACTTTGATTACAGCTGGTAATTCAACATAAATGCAAAAAAAATGTTTCAAAAAACTTCACAATTATCAGAAGCAAATCCACCTAGCATATTCTACAATATACACACGTGTGAACCTAACTGAACATTTACAGCAATCAAGTTTCACCCGCACGAAGACTTAATAATTATCACAGGTGTGAATTGACCTTGAAGACAGGAAGGCTGAGTGAAGATGTTGCCAATGTATGTGAACCGACCTTGAGGATATGTGCTATGACAGGGCCTATATACCTTAGAAAAACGTACAATTATCACAGGTGTGAATCAACCTTAAAGACAGTAAGGCTGAGTGAGGATGTGGCCAGTAGATGTTCTATCAAGTCAGCAAGATGATTCAACTTGAGCTCCGTGAGTTCTGCGACCAGCTTGAGATGGTCTTGAACACAAAACTGAACCGTCATCTGACCACGTACACATCGTGATTATAAACACCCCCCACACACATAACACATATTACAGGGTGGTCAAAAAACCAGACACGTTTCTGTTCAGTTCAGTACAAGAATTTCCATTTGCGCAATCTTACAGCAACGCTGTAATGAATGTGCTAAGATAAGCTACCATCACAAGCCTTAGCTCAGGACTTTTTCTCATCACATTTGCATTTCTGATGTCATCTTAAAAATAAACTGTTTTATCATGGCCAGTACCGTTAACCAATCTTAGCATGTTCGTGATAGTACTGCCCCCTGTCCTCCAATAGACAGCATTCTGAGTTCTGACATAATTAACTGTTTACATTATAACAAGAAAAATTGTCAGAGCTGACGTTTGTTACATATGCACGCTTATTACAGACAGTTCTTACAATTTTAGGCTAAGGTCGACTTTTTGTTTTTTTCTGTAAAGGTTAAACTTTCTCTTCCATTAGTATTCTTATGTGCATTGAAAGCCATCCCCAAAATGACCTATCATGTGTTGGGCGAGATGTTAAACCCTACCCTACGCCATTGCTAGAACGTGCTTCTATCATCTGTGATGGCTTCGCCAGATTCGTCGTCAAGCTGGATACAAAGTCACAGTATGACTTGTTCTGGTGCCGATCATGTCGAGAACTGACTACTGCAACACTCTGATCGCCAGCTTACCAGCATCTATAATTGTGCCGCTGCAGCGAGTACAAAATGCAGCAGCACGACTCGTTCTGCAACTTGGGCCGTGCGACTACATCACACAAGGTCTTCATCACCTGCACTGGTTGCTGATCACTGAACGGGTCTTTTACAAACTGTGTGTTCTGATGCATGATGCAGACAACGGCAGATCACCAGCATACATTAGTGACAATGTCACTGCATGCCATTCAGCCTTGCAGTGACCTGGTCTCCGTTTGGCATCAACCACCGACTACATCAAGCCATGTCTGTCTACAAAGTTCGGAGAACGTGCATTTTCTTTCGCGGGCCCTAACGCTTGGAACAATCTACCTTATGAACTAAGACGTATAACTAACGTTAATACTTTTAAAGAACATTTAAAGACTCATTTTTTACTCACGTTTTTAACTAGTTTTGTTTTTAGTTTACTGTTTTGTTGTGTGACATTATACTGCATGACGGCTGTTTTTACCTGTACTATGTAAGATGATAATTCACATAGCGCATTAACCGTAAGAAAACCCTGAACATGCTCAGACTGCTAATAAAGAAAAGTAAAATGCTGGAGATGGTGTCTAAATGTAAACAAAGAATGTGTGCTGGCTTCAAGATAAGAATGGGCAAACACAAATTCTCATACATAACGAAACTGAACTGGATGTAGGTAAAAACCAAGCTAAAAAATGAACAGATCTGCAACGAATGCTACCACCTGCAGTTGTCGGTGATGTGCACAGAGTTTGTCGAGCAGACGTGCATAGAACTCGTTGAAAGTTCTTTCACCGAGACACAACTTGAACACAATGTGCACGGCTTCACGCTGCGACCGAGATTGCTTGGACGTCAGATGCAGCAGCTTGTCAAAAGCATCCACGTAGTCCTGAAAGATCCCAGCGGATACTAGCTAACATCAGTTTATCCTCCAATCCATGGATCATTAATTAATCACATTACTCAGACAGTCGACTTACATAGAAAATTCTGTCAACAAATCAATGACAATAAATCAATTTACCACCCGGTCAAGCAAACAATCAAGACGTTCACTTGCATAATGACAAAATAATCAAAAACAATTGTCATCCAATGAGCTCAAAAGGATCCTCAAAAAGTCCATTTTCAGTCCTTTCGAAAATGTGTTAAAAGTTACAGTAGCATTATGTAGGCAGACCGGCCGAACATACCACATCACTCCTAAATGCACAATGGCCAAGAACTGTTCTAAACATTATTACTATAAAGGAAATAGCGGTAAATAAAATAGATACAGTAAAGGCACAAGAGCAACCAGCACATAAATTGATGGTAATGACTGTGCAAATCGATGTAAAGGTTGTCAAGGTACAAGTTTACATAAAATGTCATCAAGCCAGATGCAGTATTTCATGAGTTATCATGTTAGCATGTTTTTGATGATGCCAAAAACAATACTAACGTAGGTTATGGCACTGCAGGCAGTAATAATCCATCACACACATGCTGTGAAAAAGTGCTCGGCATAGATCAAAGTTCTGTTCATGCCAAGTTGCGTTATTATAGCCAATTCTTACTAATAATGCAATAAATAATCCACAAATCACACACATCACTGGTGATGATGCTGTAAAAGACTGCTCGGCGTAGGTCAGTGTTCATGCCAAGCTTACGACCAAGCTGAACAATCTTTTCACTCACGACAGCCTCGCCTGTCATAGCAACGTCTTCCGTATCCCCCGATAACAGCCCATCACCTACAGACATACTAACGATTAGTTATAAACAAAAATGTAGTTGAAAAATCTAGCTAGAATTTTAAAAAAGTACTGCTGTGTGCACTTCTGCATTTGTCCTTCTGTGCTTTTAAGCTGCTGGTCCACAACATTCCAATGAATTAGTTACTTACTTATTTACTTGCTGAAAAACTAAACTTTTAATCTTACATCCAGCTTTTTGATGCTGCTAGTTTGGCAACAGAACCAGCATCTGGCACGTCAAAAGCCCAGTTCGAATATTTCCCTACTTTTCTGAGACACCTGGCCTAAGCTAAAAAAAACTCTGAAAAAATAGTCCCTTAAACAAAAATCCAAATTAAATGTAGATCTGACCAGAATGAAAATAGATTCAACCACATTGCAGTTGCAGTTAATCATAAACACGACATTTGAAATTTGACACTGCAATTGTAGCACGATGCAATAAAACATGCAAGTAGCTAACCGGAATCTGCAGTTTCTGATTTCGTTGGACCATTGCCATGCCCGGCGGAGCCAACCAGATACCATTTACCATGACTGTCAGCTCTCAGCAGGTCATCCAGACCAACATTCAATGCTGTGTCAGATTTACCTGAAACATGTAACAGTAATGCACCAAGTGTGCTATCAAAGTGTGTTGCACTACTGCTCTTGCATATATTTTCAGCAAGTCAATCAACTGATCCCAAGTATAGCCACAGAACCAAATAAAAACTAAAAAGCACTCGTGAGAGTGCATATCTCCGGTAAGTAAATTTTTATAAAAAAGTAATTTTAGCATGTATAACTTCATAATAAAATATTTTTAATAACAAAAAACAAATTAATTAAAAAAAGGAAACACCACAAAATGTTCACACAGTACTGTTCCTCTGATAGCATTACTTGCCTGACTGAGACATAAACGTTATAAACTACAACATGCAGCGATTTCAAGAACTATGTAAAGGTCTGGACCAGTGGTTAACAGGTGGACAGTTCAATCTTTAGACTGGCAAAGCATTTCGATACATAACCAACCAGTCAATCACCAAGGTCAACTAGCCTGCTATCCCTTTAGGGTAGGTGAATAGAGTATTGACCTGTCTGGCTGGGGTTAATGCATGATGTGTTCATCTGTGAGGGGTGGCAGGTGACACTGCATGATTTTGCATAACAGGTGATGATGCTCTGTAGCTTTGAGATGGATTTCATATGAAGAGCTACACACCCTTTAACCCTTTAACCAGCTGACCTCGAGTGTAAGTTTTTAGCAGTTTCTGCAGTCGTATCAGCTGCTGCTGCTGATCAACATCCAGCAGCTTGTGTACGTTGTTGTTCTTGATGGCAGTGAGAGCTTCCAGCAAAAATTTCACTCTACTCCTGCAAGGATACAACATGATACTATAAGAATTTGCACTCAAAAACTGACAGATAAGCTCTTAGTTCAATCTAGCACATAAACTAAGAAAAACTGAAATGTTTGAAATGTGAATGAAATAAAAGAAACTAAAACACAAGTACAGTTTAAAAAACACCAAAACAACAAAATTCCTAAGAACAGAAAAACTAAAAAAATAATAATAAATAGAAAAAAATTCTGCAATGAAAAAAAACAATTGGCATAATAAGTAAAATTAAAAATACTTTATCTACATACAATTTCAGAATATTATATCAAACTTAAATAGAACCGTACTTGACTTATTCCTGTATTATATGGGCTAATATTAAAAAAAGTCCTAGTCTTGAGGTTCTACATAAACTTCAAAAACGTGTGTGTAGTTAAAATTCTTCTGAATGCTAAATACAAACCACTATTCTTGAAAAAAATAAGCACTTAAAATATATTTGACTTATATTTATCTTATGCATGTACTCTTAAAAATGACAGTCAAGTTTAATACTCAAAATCCACCAATGGATTTAAGTTGGACTCCAGTCCTTATTTTACAGCAATCAGACATGAAGTCAAACCTTCGTAACTCAATCACCCAGACTTGAACCCACTGGACTCATGCTTATAATAACTTGAAAGTAAATGAAAAAATTTTCTGTTATTTTTTTGCTCTCATTTATTGCAAAAATTCTTACACATTTTATCTATGCTTTATGTATTTGTGCATTGTGCTTGCTAGCTGACATCACTCTGGCTAACGGTTCCGCAATTTAATGTAACCTAAACCGTTCTGGTGACGAGTTCAATGCAAAAAAGCAACACCGTATCATGTAGTGACCTTTTTTACACTCACACAACAGCAGGAACAAAATAAAGTGTATAACTAGCAAGAGAGGCACTGCTTACGGGTCGGTAAATGCAGACACATCGACGCTGGCGGATTTACTATGAACATCAACTAGCAGCTGGCGAAGCGTTGCTGGGTCATCTTTACGTAGACTAAACCCGACCTCTGTACAAAAATTACATTTTAAACAGTATTGCTCACAACGACCACCAAATCTATGGAACAGAAATGGTAACAAGATTAGATCTATCAGTATTCAGTATGTTAAATGTATCAACATTACCAGGTATACCAGGATATATTAACCATGATATAATAGATGTAAAGATGTTAAATAAAGACAAAAGGAAAAAGACAGAAGATGACTCAATAAAAATAACACATACTGCTTCCAATATCCCTGTTATAATCAGGGTTCCTACAGGTCTTCTGTAGCAATATTCCCTGACTTTTCCAGTCATAGAATGACAATTTCCCTAAACTTATCGAAACAATAACCCATCGCACAAATGTCAGAGATGGTACACTATATTATAAGGTAATGAAACAGTATTAATAAAGCAATACACAAATGATGAAAGCCCTGGTCAAGAGATCAGGGAGCGAAGCCCCCCTGAAGCTGAAACACTTCTAGCTTTAGTACGTTCAATGGAAGCCACAAATTTACCTGATTTTTAATATTTGGAAACACACAAAATCACCGAAACCTGCAGTCTGCATGATACCAAGATCATTTTCCCTGACTTTTCAAAAATAATATTTTACTCTGACGTTTCCCTGACCACATAAATTCCTTGACTTTTTCCAGTTTTCCCTGACCTGTAGGAAAAACAACTACTGCAAACAGTAAAAAACAGAAACTAAACCTACACTAGGTTAGAAATATTGAAGTTAGATAATTTCAGAAATAATAATTTTAAATCTCAAGAAGTAGACACTAAGCACATCAAAAGGATGGGTGGACCTTTCATGATGTGGTGAAGAAGGTCAATGTCTCTTTCAGAGAATCTTGTGACCAACGACTTGATTACATCAAACATCAACTGACAAGATATCACCTGACAGCAACAAGCACAAATTCACTCATGGAGCAAAAACAATTATTTAAAATGTTTCCAAATAAGAACTGAACTTTGGGATAATAAATAATCAAAGTAATTTGTTTTTATGAAACATGTTGCTGTGCAAAAATAACATTTACAAGGTAATGTAAACATGTAGAGATACCTTTTAGGTCTGGTGGAAAAGTTTAATGACAGTTTTGTGGCAAATTGTCTCCAGAGTCTAACAGTGGAAGAATTTTGAAAATCAGTCACGATTTGGCAAAAATATGATAAATATTGTGAAATTCAAATGTTTTCTCGAATATTGCTGCAAGATGTACCTTGAAATTGTACAGTTGAGCCAGCAGCAGCAGTGCATTGTCAGCCTGTTTGCCTGTGACCATGTCAGCAGAAACTCTTTGATACATGTCTACAAGCTGGTGCAGGAATGAGGCTGTTACTTCACACCCAACTCGCGAGTGCAGCACGGCTAGTAGCATTGCGATATCGGTTATGACACGTGGTGGTGCACGTGTCGGCAAAAGTGTTGCGTCCAGTATGACGCATGTCAGCGCCGACGTCAGCTCAGCTCTCGCATTCACTGAGTACATGGACTCCATAGTCTTTGCAATGCTTGCCAAATTTCCTTCACTCAATCTACGCAAACAACGTTCCACTTTCACCCATTCACTAGACATGAACGAAAGAATGTTTTAAACAAGCTAAACAATTACAACTCGATGCACAGTACAGAATGAAAAGTTCAGCAGACCGGGGTTTAAGCATATGACAATGAATCACTCATTGTTGCTCACATATTTCACAAAAAACTTTCTGAACATAAAAATCAAATGCAAAATTAATGATTGAAACATGATGCACAAGTTCTATATACTTTCATTAGAATAGAAAAATCCATCAATAAATATCAAAAAATGATGTATAAATAAACCCCAAAAATGGCATTTATAGTGTATCTGGTGTTGGTTGTGTAACCTTTAACCTCAGAACAGAATCAGTTCATCATTGTCTCACAACAAACTAACAAAACTGCAATTTAGAAAGTCCATGCATGGACCTATATGAAAGATATCATGAAAACAGTATTATTGACGGACAAATATCCATACACACAAATGAAAGCAAAAGACTAAGACAAATTCAAAAAGCCAGCCATACTACAATAAGTACACTCATTCAAAATATTAATCAAAATTCACTAAAACTTTTTTCAGTAATCTTGCAAACAAACAGGCAGAAAAAATAACGCAGAATTTTCTGGACATAAAATATGAACTGATACCGAGTTAACTGACCTGTTTATTTGACCTTTGACCTGTCGAGTCAGCACTTCGACTCTCTGTTTGCTCTCATCGGTTGACTCATCTATGCCATGTGACCCTGACTCTTCAGCTAACTTCTGTCTCTTGCCGGGTGGAACGTAAGCCCCGGCCTGCCTACTGGCCACACCCACCTCATCCCGACTAATGACATTTCCATGTTCATCTCTCATCCTACCATAGATATCTTCACGATACACAGGCGGAGTGTCCAAATCATCATCATCACTGGTCTTTTCATCATCAGCAGCAAACTTCACCAGTTTTGTAGAACTGGTGGAACTTGGAGTCGTACCCTTGAGAATTCCTTTGACTTTGCTTGGAGATTTCGATTTGACAAAGCCTTCAAGTTCCTGTAATCGCCGCTTTCTGCTTTCAGCAGGTGATGTGACAGCTACATTTGTTGCACGAGTCTTTTCAGTATGCGGTTTATTGTAATCAGTATCACTGGCATCATCATTATCATCATCATCATCATCATCATCATCTGCTGATTCATTTTCACTGTCACTCTTAGCATCTTCTTCATATTCACCATCACTGTCGTCGTCATCATCGTCATCATCTCTTAAGCTCTTAACTTTTCTGCTCTGTGAATTCTTTGCCGTCACGTCACTGCCACCTACAACCACCAGTTTATATTTTAACATAACAACCGACAGAGCCTATAATAAGCAAGGCTTCGACATCTATCTCCAAGCTGTTCAGTGAAGTTTTTATCACATAAGCACATTCGATAATGTGCTGGGAATGTGCTGACTACTGAGATATTTATGCCTAAGCACACGGCACAAACTAACTATGCGATCATTTCTTGCGTATTTTGTTCTATTCATTCTGGCTGGCATGGAGAGTCTATGTTTTGTCCAAAAGACTCACACTCTAACCATCCCAAGAAAGTTCCCAGCAAGTACTGGGTACTTAATGGTCAAGGCAGAAATAGCAAAAAAAACACAACTAACGCTGCTCACATGGCTACATCACCAGTCAGATCGATTGTTTCTCAGATATCACTTTGAGCCAGATCAATTATGTACAAATTACCCAGCCAATTAGTCTGCAAGATTACACTGTGAAAGATATCTAGATGTCTTTACAATTTACTAATGTTTGAAATAAACTGGAAGACGACGGCTCAACAAAACAAGTCATAAGTAGCGTAGCTATGTATACAGGGTGTGATGATATTGATGATCAACACTCGATTGCAAATTTACTAAAAAGTATATCAGCAAAAAATTGAAAATAGATCAATACTTACGACAAAAACTTAGCTCAGGGGCTTACTTTACATCAGACCACTACATAAATTTTATTACTATAACGTTTCATACCTTTCCCCATCTCCAAAACACCACCATCAGTATCCTGATCATCATGCCAGATGTCTCCAGGTTCCGTGGATTCATCCAGCTTTGGTCTCTTGGCTGGGTCGATCACATCCAGCAGGACTGTGTGCCACAGTTAAAAATCACTCAACTAGTTACTTGCAACAAAACTGAACCAGCAAACAGCAACAACTACTGAAGAAACTAACACAATATGATCAGCATTGTGCATTAAGTAGAAAAAACTAAGCTCCTAGGCATCATATGAAATAACTGCAAAGTCGCAAAAAAAACAAGATAATGAGTAAAATACACTGCAAATAACTCAAAATTCAATCCTAAACTACTGACAGTCATTAATGCTACAATGTCATGAAAGCAAAAAAATATAATCTACATCTCTCATTTCATATTAGCAACATATTTCTGTAACAAAATCTTCATATAAAAATACATTCAACATAATCCAAATTAATTGAATTTAATTACAGCTATATAACCTAAAAAACCAATCATCGCAAAGACACGAAATGTAAAAAGATACAGTCAAGACCGTCGTTGACAAAAGCCTGAGGCAAACTGCTGCTTTTTCTCTTCTTCACCTTGAGGCTTTTCTCCAGTTGCCGAAGCAAACGTTCGTCTTTCTTGTTATCCTCCAGTAGTAAGGCATTGTGATCAGCCGCAACCTAGTTTTTGACCACACATTACGGATGTTCTTATCAAACAAGATACATATTAAAACTGAAATCAACAGTTAATAATTCAAGTCACAAAATCAAAAAATTAACTGTTAAGAAATTCCAATCTGAAACAAAGATCACACAACCATTAGCAAAAACAACTGCATGTGAACGAACATTAGCAGTAGCACTGATGATCAGTTCTCAGTATTAAATATATATGCCGTAATTGAAAAAAAAATGACCAATTACATTTGTAAACCCACCACACAACAGTGAAGGATTAGTGAAATTGCTTATAACTAAAAAGCACAGAGAAAGGCTATTATTTCTTCAATACACAGTGATGTACGTACATCGTGTTTTTTCTTCTCTTGCAATTTTTTACGCTGTTTCAGCTGTTTCTTTCTCTTCTTCTCTTTCAGTTTCTTCACTTGTGCTAATTTCTCCTGCTTCAAAGACTCTGCTGTTGGCAACTACAACAACCATTTTTCACATTCTGCAACTAATAATTAACAAGTAAAAAAAAATACAAGACGTGCATGGAAAAAGAAAAAAACAAGTTTACTAAAAACAACTTGTAAGGTACTAGAAAAAATAACAGTGCAACATCATCACAAGATGATTAGTGAAGTATATCACACACTAAGAGTTTCTCAGGGTCAACAAATCAGTTATGGTGGCAGGTGGCTATTATGTGAAAAAAATTATCTACACAAAAAACGTCATTAGTAAGACACGCAAAAATTTAGCAGATTTTAGCTATATCCGATCCAGAAACCCTGCAGATGTAAATTGCATCACAAAATACAGACTGGTTTTCCTTGTTTGAACGCATGCACACGCATCTTTTTTAGCTTTCTTGCTTCCTTCCTGTTGGCTTTCCTCGTCTGCCGACGAGTGACATACGTTGAAAACATAATTGACCTGCAACACACCAAACGAATTTGTTACAGTTTACCTTTACTACATGATGTTTTTACATTTTCCACTTCAGATGACAACTAGAATGAAATATTATTTCCATGAGGTGCTATCTTGACAGTCGGCTACTACTTATCACTAAACTGCTATCACTAAACTTCCTAAACCCTAAGCTTATCTCTAACTCCAACTATATGTAAGTAAGTAAGTAAGTAAATTTAATTTATAAAGCACACAATGTCAGCAAGAAACTCACAGAATCTGAGGCGCATCTTAACCGTCTCTAACCCAATCACTTACCCTAACTTCATGCCGATATCGCTATTTCAGACTTCCTGGTGGTGGCAGGAAACTTTTACGATAGCAACACTGCTTTTGATTATACTTTTTCAGGTAATCCTGCAGGCTGCAGTTCCGTGCTGGCACTAACCTTTATACTCTAACCCTAACCCCTTATGCTAACCACAGAACTATACACCGCTTACATCTGCAACATCACCCCACTGCACTAGCTAACTGGCTAAATTGCGGCATTACCCCTTTCCGTTGTTATCACAAAATATGACACAGTACAGTACACTAAACGTAACCCCATATAACCTACTCTATCCTAACGCTAACCCTACAAGCCACTGAAAGAACTAATAGACACTAAAAATTTAACTTACAATTGTAAAAATACATTAGCATGTTTATTTACTGTAGTGCACCCTAATATCGCTCAAGTAAACACGCTTAATAAATATTCTACGTATAACATTAGTGAAGGAACGCAGTACAAATTACAATACGATACGATATTATACGATACGATACGTACCCGGTATGCGATTTTCGGGCTTCTGTCAGTATTTCATCTCTTACTGGCGGATTTCAGATTTCCTACTCTTGATTTTCGTTCATTCATCTTCATCGCTTCTGCGTTCGATCCACACGAGAACGCGCATCACGCAACTGCGGCAGCTGAACGCTAGCCGTGCTGTGATGACGTCAGCTTCAGACGACGTCATGTCACAGCTGATGGCAGTGTCATGATCGGAAATGACGTAGTAGTTCATGGCGTCATCATGGCCGTCCGACTCAAGAATCAGCCTAGGAAACGGTGATGCAGTCGAAACTGGCTTGGGTGTGTGAAATGCGTGAAATGTGGCAACGCTGGGACATGCAGAATGTCCATACTGTGCGGTGAGAGGTACCATTGCCAATAGCATTATATTAGCATCAGCATTTTAAAGTATAAATTTGAATAAAAAAGTATTACGTGGTCGTTTTAATAAACTACATTGTAAAATAAAACAAATGTGCAACGTTTTCACCCGTGTTTGACATGTAGCAATGCCCAAGGCCTGTTTTAAATAAGTGCGTGTGCGTATGTGTGACTCTCGTCTATTTTTATAAGATTTGGGTAGAATCTTCATTTCACGTGGACGCAACATAATCACGGCTACATGTTAAGAATTGACAGTGGCAATGTGGAAAAAGTCATAGTAAAATGCACGTCGTAAGAAGGTGCCAAAGCCGGCCAACAAAATTATGAACACAGGACGTGATTGGACGAGTCTAATATCTTATGAAATGACGTAAAGCATAAAAAATGAAAAAAATGGAGCAGAAACTTTAAAAACGAAGAAGTGAAAAACATGGCATCAGATAGCAGGGTGAAAATGCAAGTTCGAAACCGAAGTAAGCTTACTAGTCAAACGTTTAACTCTTCGTGACTGAAGATGTAAGTAGAAACCACGGGAAGACATGTAACAACTCGACGCAATCGTGAAAAAATGGGCGCACACGCGAAAGCATTCCATCCGACAGATGATTACAGCAGCAGCAGCAAGAACGTGGATACTGAGGCCCCACAGCGACAGTCAGCGGCGTCCGAATAATCATCGGCAGATACAGCAAAACAATGTCCTGTTCGTATGATTAGTTTTTACTGAAGCAACATTATATTGGCACAGTGTTTAAATTGTGAAAAATTAGCTGGTGTTGAACTTTTCGAAGGTCGGAGACGGACCAGAATTGTGATGTAAATCGTATGTATATAGTATACAGTTGACCCCCCCCCAGAACATAATTTGACAGTGTGTTAGGGGGGTTGAGAAAACAGTTGGAGGTTCAACCCTCCCCGGCAATTCAAACACTGTATTGGCAGAAAATAGCGCTAACCCCCGTCAGGTCACATCAGCAGAATCAACGGCATAGCAGCCACCGCATGGATAAGTCGGACCACATACCTATACACTGTGTCCCAAAAAACGTCCCACTTTGTGATTGTCCATATCTTCGCCAAGTATTAACCGATTGTCAAAATTCTTTCACTGTACATTCTGTGAACAATTAGCAATGAAGAGATTGTTGAATATTTCGCAACACGTTAACTATGTCGCTACACTACCTTGTGAAATGTAAATGCAAGAAAACTGGCAATCATAGACAGCAAGCATGTTGGTAAACCAAATACGCTTCCAGCCAAAAATGCAGTGAATGATCTGTACGATGCTAGACTTTGTTAGATCTGTTTATTTGGATATCTGGCGTATTAAACGATATGTTTGTTTCTGGTTTTTGTGGTTTAGCAAGTCTACTATTTCATTCACAGTGATCATGTTTTCTTCAGTACGTGCATACTTCAGTCTGCTGGTTTCATGCCTTTGGTCAATGCTGTATGTTTCCCAAATCTATGGTTTTCAAATTTTTGTTTAACATTCCCACTTTTTTGCCATTGCAGTTTATTTTCAAAAATTTTGCCAGTATTTTCCAAAAACTGTATTTTTGAGCCGGTACAAGTTCCTTATCAGAGCTTTGTCTCCACTGCTAAATGGCACATTACATTACCGGTATAACGCCAGTGCATTAAAAATTATTATTTACGACAATATCATTTACTTTTGTTTACAAACATCAGAAATTTATGTAACACTAAACATAATTTAATTTTTGTAAAAAAAATTAGTAAAAATTGTTTCAGAAGACGATTTTTCTGCATATGTAGCATAATGACTTTAGTAATTTTTGAAAATTTATGTTTCACAATGTCATGATAGTGTAGCAACACAGTTAAAGTGTGGTAAAATATTTAACAACTGCTTTGTTGTTAATAGTCTACAGTATGTGCCAGTGAAAGAATTTTGAAAATCGGTTAATATTTAGCGAAGATATGGAAAATGACAAAGTTGGACGTTTTTTGGGACACAGCGTACATCTCTGTGTTAATTCACAGCCTCATGCATAGCAACCGGTGCAGAAATCGACTTCAGTGACCCGTCCGCTAGCCACAATTCCACACAGCAAACTTAGCAAAGCCCAAACTACACGTCGATATTAAAACAACTAGACCTATACTTTTATAATCGTATTTTTCATACAGTCACATTTAACGCTTTTAGTCAACCGAAACAACCCAAAACGAACAACTGAAGACGTGTACAAAGCGACAGAAATGAACCGAACTCAGATGAACTGAAATCTCACTGCAATAAGTATGTAAGTGCAGCTCAGTTTAGTTCTGCCGCTTTGTACATGCCTTAAGCCGCCTGAAGTATTGCCCTGTTGAGACAACGTTAACATTGTTCCTATTATATGTATTTTCCGAATCCGTTACAGTAATTCATAGTTCCAATAATTAGTGAAATTTATTCCTACAGCTCAGTAAACGTTTGGGACATGAGAATATGAACGCTGCTTCACTGTGCAACGCTAAATTATTAAGCACGGGTAAACGTACTGCATAAATAAACAAGTCACAAGTTCGACATTTTAATTTTTATATGTGCATTATTCATAATCAGACACAATAGGGAGCCTACATAATACGAATCCGTAATTTCTTGTCCCCAGAGCTAGCATAAATAGAGAACGGAACAGAAGAAGCGCAATGAGATAGGCCTATGTCGTGTTAACGCTGAGTAATCCCTTACGCCCTTTCACTTTTTTATCTTTGTACCTCACTTCCCGTAGCCTCTTTTCTTTAATTCACTCAGGAATCTCGAGAAAAGAACACGTTTTCAACGGTTACTGACAGCGCTAGGCCGTCACTGAACTAGATTTAAAATAAAAATGACAAATTTCACGGTACAAAACGCGCAAAGTAGGCCTACATGCGTTTGGTTAGCGAAAACAACGGCAAGCGCAACAACAAAAATACATAATTACTATAATACCTTAGTACAGTAATACGCCATAGATTTCGCTTTCTAAAAGATTTGCTCTGAGAGGCGCGAACGGGCGTCGTGGCTAAAAGAGTATAAAAAGGTGCAAGAAATTACATTTTTTCGAGCGAGCTGCAAATTTTAGACAAAAAAAGATTCTATGATAAAAAATTAATTATTACCTTTAAATTTCCTACCACAGAAGATTTCCAACCCCAAATTTTGTGTTTATGAAAAAATTGACCCAAAAAAACAATTTCACGACAGGTTAAAACTTAAGGCCCCTTGTCGCAGCCACTGCACCACATTATGAAAGATCCATATGCTACTGGTTAAAATAACAATGTAGGCCTAATGATATGACTTGTATAGTGGATCTAAATAAAGCATCGAACTGTACATTATTGCATGGATTATGCTGCATGCTCTTGATAACTGACTAGAACTCGGGTAAATTATCAGGAACAACTCCCATTACCGGTAACCAATACACACGTGTAGCCATTCAAGTGAAAATTGAAGCCAGAAAAGCCTAATACAGAAAACCATATAAAACAACAGTAAACAGCAATCACAACCTCGACGAAAACGGCAAACAAAAAGTAGCCTACAATGAATAAAATTTGAAAATCGTAATACGCTCCAAAAAAATAATTTTTAAAAACAAGTTAAACAACTAATGCAAGTATAAGCTCTTATGCACAGCAGTGCCAATTTCCTAATTTAATTACTAGTTACGACTTAACCATTTAACTCACTTTAAAGTCAACTTCCAGTAAACCGAACTTGTGTGCCCAGCAAAAAAATCAACATCGAGTGGCCGGCCTGTTCTGCTATAGACGTACGTTTACATAGAGACAATGCGAAAAAAGTAGATAAACAAAATATAAGTCTAAAGCATGCGAACAGCAACGAAACACATGAAAAACAAATTAAACAATACAGCACGTACGCCTTCCATTGGGGTGCGGACGACTGAGACATGTGGGCGACAGACGACTAGGCAACAAGTGTCGTTTATTTAACAAAAGTAAAAAAATAAAACTTATGGTCCGTGACTTTTAGCGTTCTAGTCCCAGGTTATCATCTTGCCGAAGCAATATCTCGTGACAGGCAAAAGTTAACTCAAACTTAATCATTAATAGTTTAATTAATTTATTTCAGTTAGATCAGTATTTTAATTGATTAAATACTGTTAGTAAAAATAGATTATTTATTATATGTTAGTTAGCGTTTATTCTGGGTCTGATTTAGATTTACAGTGGTCGTATTTAGGGTCGTATAAACTTGGGTCTCGATCGCCTGGGCTGACTAAATATGCTCTACGTGATGCTTATCAATGTTCAACTTGTGCATAGGTCTATACAATACAATTTGTTTAAAATATTTTTGTTGCTGGGTATAGACTTACATTATGTCGCCCACTCGTCCTAAATACCGTCGCCCACACGTTCCAACCTGTCGCCCAAACGTCTGTCGCCCAGGTGTTCTGTCGTCTGTCGCCTAGTTGGTTTGTCGCCCAGTCGTCTGTTTACTTTTCCATCACTGTTGCGAATCTGTTGTAGGGTACAGCACATCGTACCAGCTGCATAGGATATCTACTGGTCGACAACCTTGCAGCAGATATTCACGACAAACTCTACGACAAATCCACGACAAATCAAAGTAACGGAATTTGGGCTTAAAACGCATAGCAGATGTGCAACTGCTTCGGTGGTGTATTCTGTATGGTACGCGATGAAACAAAATGGCAGAATGCAACATCCCGATCGTGCGGCAGTTACTTTTTCGCGTAACGAAAATTAGGTAGCCATCACTCCTCGTTCAAGCGAGGACAATAGGCTATCGTGACTATGCCTACGAATCCCGAATCCATACAGTTTTTACAGTTTTGGTTCCAGCGCACTTATTAAACAACTGTTCACGTTAGCGTGGCATAATCGTACTAATACAAAACATTGTTAATCGGTGACTATACACGGTTGTAGTATTAAAGTAAAAAGTTCTAACCAACGGCGCCAAACTAAAAAACAGACAAACAACAAGAAGCAATAATATTACGAGATCTTTACAAAATCATCACGATATGGTCAAGTCGTTTGCGCCGCGCGAACGGTCAACAACAAACCAACAAAAGATTCTAGATTTAGGCTATTTACAAATTCACCTATATTGCAAGTTTTCTCGATTGTTTATAAAAAATGTACAAAAAATGTACAATAACGCTCGTTCCCGATCAAATCAAAATAGTGGAGTATATGGGCTTTACACGCAGTTCGACGTACTGGCCCACGAGTTTCCATCATTCGTGAAGTCCGCATTTTTATTTCTTATTTAAAGTCTTTACTGTAAAGCTGACTGCACACGTGAAATACAATTGAAACAGAACTGCAACATTCGTATCATTTCACTCCGTCATAGACTGAAGTCGTTTCATTTTTAGTTTAAGCACTTTTAGTTTTTCTCAACAATAAACGGTTTAGAGTAAAACAAAAATAGAGTCGTAAATTTAAATTAATTTATGCACAAGTTGAGAATAATAAAATGTTACCACTCGGTTTATTTTACACGCTTGACCTAACCAACATCAACAAAAGTGCTATTTGAGTACATGCTAGTTTTACAACATGTAAGCCTTGTGTGGAACACGTGAGATGCAAACCGAAACTCATAAAATAATACTGACCTTAGTTTTTTTCCAGAATAAGTTTTGCTTTTAAAAATACTGTTGTAAAGCACAGTTTACTTCATTGCATTGCCAATGCCATTGAGTTAACAATTTGCACTTTGTTAATAATGATTCAAACCAGCCTAAGACACTAGGCTAGCAATCAGATATAGTCTAGATCCAGGGCCGACATTTTAACTCGGAAATTATAAACAGCAAAACGTGGACCACAATAAATGACTGCCAAATGTCGCCACCGTCTTTTTATCAAAATGTCGGAATAAAAAAAATTATCGAGTACCGAATAATATAACATACCAAATAATATAACAGACAGCAGCGTCTTGGGTTAAAAAATAGGCAAAATAAGAAGCTGCAATTTTACGACGGACGACGCAAATTTACAACAAAAGATAGTAGGAGCGCTCAAGTTTTTAATTTTGCCTCTTAATTTTTCCAAAATGGAGATTTTCAGCCACAACTTGAGCATTTTCAGAAAATTTTTTTCGAAAACAGAAAGATCGTCCAACAATTTTCCAACAGCCCAAAATTTAAAGGAGGAGAAAAATTGCCCCTCATCCTCAGCCTTGACGCCACTGATAACAGACTACATGCAAAGTTGTAGACTTGCACAAATTTTATAGGCCTAAATTTAATGGTCTTCTTTAGTAGTGCTTGCCACCCGACGACTGACGACGCCAATTTTGATGGCGAGAATGGTACCCTGTTAACCTCATCGTCAGTAGGTTAGGCTGGTTCTCTGAAACACATTAACGACCACTCCGCGGTAATTATGCTAAAGTCGAATAATTGAGCCAATAAAAGTAGCGGCCCGTGTCTTTAAAGCGTGGCTAATTGTCAAAGTGTGGATCCTTAATATGACATTCGCGGAACTTGTGCAAAAAATTAACGCAAATGCAACTAGAAGCGACGAGAGAGCTCAAACCTTTACCAAAAATGGTGCTGCCATCTGTCAAAACAACGTTCTTAATACAGCTGCTATCTCATGATATGGTACACAATTTTTTTTAAAATTGCATTTCCTCTAAATAGGCTTACTCATTAGGGCCTAGTTTCTCCTTGCGCCAGCCCTACCTGGACAAAATACCATGAACCAAAATCGGCTTATAGTTAAATTTCTTTTCGGATTACGATGTAAATCGTTTAGCGTTGGTCGTCGCCAGCTATTTTTTGTGAAACAGCACGTCGGCTCATCCAGGGAGTAATTGATCACATTTACAGCTGATGTGACTGTCAACATTACAGTACGAAGACCGACCACTGGGCGGCGCCTGTGCAAGCAGTATAGAGAAGGTCGATTAGAGCAAAGATGATTGAAAAACATCGGGTAGCCTATTCGACGAGGACGTTTTTAATCCGGTCGCAATCGACCGTAAGCACCAGACAAAAACGTTGTGAACAAAAAGATCGCGTAAGACAGTGGATATATGTAAAACAAAAAAAAGTTTATGTCTGGATTAATAAAGTTTCTGAATAAAAAAAAATAAATGTTTTGCAAACGTTTAATGTTTTATTTTACACGTAACCACATCAAAACATCAGCGGTGTCCACTCCACCGACGGGGAAGCAAGATGCTTCTTGGAAAAAGTTTGGAGGCAGTAGGCCTAAACAGTAGCAAATTGGGAGATTTTTTTTCTGGTGGCACACCGTTGGTTCAAACTCCCAAAAATGTAGAAAAATATGTTGTCACCACATTGATGCATTTTGAGTACCTTAGCTGCGTCAAAATGCGTTTGAAGCCGGAGCGCCGCACCCAACGAAAACAAGAAAGTAAGCAACAGACGCAACCGACGCAGCTGACGTAAGGGACTCAGCGGCCAAAACGCAAGGACGTGTCTATTTTTGCGTTGCGTCCGTTGCGTTGGCTGCGTTCGTGCGTTGTGGTAAATGGAATAGAACAATTACCTTTTCCCACGAGGTAGAGATGTCGTGGTCGCTGTTTCGACGTTCGCCGAGGCTGGAGGCTCGCAGGTTGGCGAGTAGAGCTTTGCCGCTGGCAGTCGATGTTTTGCCTACAGTCTTGCGATGACGTCGCCGTGCCAGCTCCGCTAGCTTACCGTACACGTGGTCCGCTTGCAGCCGAGATACTGCTAGGATACCACAAACAACCAGCGTCCGAGTCTGTTGTTAAAGAGCGCCGCACACGCGCCGCCAAAAACACTATAAATTTGAGCTAATGCGCACGACAGGTGCGAAAGCCTATAGCAGTTCCTGTTCGCAAATTGTCAGTCTCTCTCCAGCCATTTCGTCACAGTTCATTCTTGGAGTGTGCGCTGCAGCCGAAGATTGCAAAAATCAATAAAAACCCTTTATTCTGGAAGTTCAGGGTCTTTCAAGGTCATCGACGTTGATACGACTGTAAAACTCGTCACCAGTGCTTGTTGTGATAGGCAGCATGCCAATGCATATCTGCAACCGTTTTCACAAAAGACTGGCGAACAACGGTAAAATAACGACTTTTACGGGGGTACCGCTCTTTGATGCCCTTGTGCACAAGTTTTTTTTAAACCTAAAAAATTGAGATTTAAACCGTTGAAATCTACGTTTAATGCTGAAAATTTCATGTGCAGCTATTCCATGTTTATCTCAATTGATTTCGGCGCAATTTGCTGTTGAAATGTGTCTCGCAGCCCGAAATCGCCAAAAATCCATAAAACTCCTATTTTGGCGTTCAAAGTCATCCAAGGTCGTTGAATTCGGTTGCAATCAAGACCCAGTGTACGATTTCTTATTAGTCACTAAGAGTAACCTATACCCTATCTCGCACCGTTATTGAAATACAGCGACGTATTGGCTAAAAATTGCAATTTTTTAAACCTTTCATCTAGCGCTTTCGTTCGGGGTGACGTACCCCCTTCGAATTTACGAAAAAGCTTTACGGTTCCTGAAACTAGAGTCTTTCAGGCAGCCAATGGTAAAAATTTGGTGATCATAGCTTGCGCCGTTTTTGACTGATTTACCCGTATAACGGACGGACGGACAGACGGATAGACGGACAAAATTGCGATGGCTAAGATGCGCTAAAGCAGTAGCTGCTTTCGCGCGTAAAAACAAGATAAAGCCACGATGAGCAACGCGTTTTGTCGTACTCGTACAAAGCAAACTTTTGCAACAGAATAGAACTTCTCTGCAAGTTTGTAGTGCGCGTTCTGCTCTGCGATAAACTGTTAAGCAGCAAACGGGGATAATAGATAAATAGACCTCACTAAATCGTATATAGGTACGCACGGCTAGACGCCGCAATAGAAAGCACAATACAGCTATATACCCACCTCGATTCATAGGTCCGTTGTGTACGTAGTACGATCGCGGGTCGACAGAGAGCTGAGTGCTGCTAAGGATGTGGGAGATGGACTCTGCCGACGACGATGACGTCACAGGAACATCCGCATCATCATCATCAGCATCACCATCAGCACGACGTATAGCAGGAACATGCGCATCGTCATCGTCGTCGTTCAGGCTGTCCAGACTGATGCTGATCGTCGGCTGTGAGACGTTGTCTGCGCCGTCCGTGTCCTCGGTCGATAACAGGAGGCAGTTGACTGGGCCACGGACAGCACCAGCGTCTGACGCACCGGCGAGAGAAGAGGTCCCCGGGGCCATCGCAGGGGCGATCTTCGTGGTGGTGGCGGTTGTGGTGGCAAGGTCTGGAACAATAAGAATGATGCTGTCGCTGACGGACGTTGACGGCGGCACGCGGACGTCGTCTGGCGTCGGTTCCACGTCGACGCTGACCTTTTGCCGTACTCCGTCCACCACCGGATTATTGCCATCTGGACTTCCCTCAGTCCGGGGTACATCTCCGTCGTCGTTTAGCCGGCTGATGTTCTCCCGGCTCGAAGCGGCACTCGGCTGTGCGCTCGACTCTGCCCGCTTGCTGTTGGTGGCTGGACTCCGAGGCGGCCGTGGTGACTGTGACAGACAGTTATTGCTATGGCGAAGAAACAACATAAGCCAAAAAAAGAGAAGCAAAAGAATGAGAGGTTACGAAGCTAAAGAAAGACAAAAAGGGTTGATCTATTCCACTGACAGTTATTGCTACGTAGATGCGAAGTCGAGCCGCCTAGCCGCTGGTTTAGTCCACCCGCCCTTAAAGGCGTGTTGACGCCGAGGTTACGCATCATCATCGCTCCTCCAGGAGTTCCAGTCATTGACATGGACAGACCCAGAGACAGCGACGCTATCGAAGACAGACCCATCGAAGTGTCCATCTTCTGAAAGATCGCTGTCAGCCACACACAGATAACCGCACGCTAAAGCCGACGTCTGTAGACAATAGGTATTTTGCTTTTAACGTTACCGCCGTTATCTCGTCTAAGAGCATTTCCGTTAACGGAACAAGTCGATGACTGCCAGCAGACAGCTATCGACTATAACTGTCACGCAAAGCAGACATTTAGTCAACGCTGTATGATATTGGGGCTTAAATTTGCTAAATTATCATGAATGGCGTTATTGTCAGTTGACTCAGGATGGAATTGCTGTGGCGCAAGCGCTTCCGCCTGTAGCTGCACATTTGTCTTTAGTGAAGTCCGTCGCCTGTCGTCTGTTGCACTCGTGCATCCTGCTGAACCGTGGACAGCTTTGCAGTTTGGCTGTTACACTTGTGGAGTGCAATGTCACACTGTGTAATAGGTGGGGGTTCCGGACCTCAGAAAAAAATAGATTTTGGGGGTTGAGCCAACAGCCAAAACTCGCAATGCTAATTGCAGTTACCACATGGTAAATGAAACCGAGAAGCGATTCCGCTTTGTCGCAAATTACCCTGGACTTGTTTCGTTGCAAGCAGAAACCCTATAGTGTCTGATGTTGTTTAAAAGCTATCAAGGAATTGAATGTAAATAATACAAATAAATACGGCATAAAAGTGTGTGTGCATTTTACTCTAAAATTATAAGTGCTCAATTACTACATGTATGCAAGACAGAAGTAGCACGTGATACGTGCAAATACACGCAAAAGTTCAACATAAAACAAGAAAAACGCTCGTTTTCAATATTTTTATATATAAAATTTGCACTAATTGCTAAAATGTAAATTGCTCTTAAAGCAAATGCCAAACTGGCGAGAAAAACTGTTAATGTAATGAAATGCGTACTTCTCCGCCTAGGCTTGCAGGCAGCGACTTCCTCTTCCAATGCGCCTTTCTCAGCGCATAACCGCTTTAAGTTTGTGATCTCTCGCTGCACAACATTACACAGTACAGGCAATAAATGTAAAAAGCGCTTCAAAAAACTAAAAAAAAGCTATGACTAAAAAACGTCGGGAATGTCAGCGTGATTCGAATGACAAAAACAGCACTCGGAATAAAGTTTTTGATAAAGCGTAAGTTTAAAAGCTTTTTCAAACGAGGCTACTTGTAAAAACGCACAAATGCCTTGAGCGACAGATTACACGAGATTAATAAAATATTTATTAGCGATTACTAGAAGCCAGCCATCTAGGCAAGTGCAAATGGGCTTACGTCTTTCCAGTTCTTATCGTCTTCGAGATGTTCGATCTTTTTCTCGGCACGACGACGCGCCCGTTTCTGTAGATGTATGCGAAAGTCTTGTCGTTTTTTCGTCGTCACCATTATACCTGCCACGATATTACAGCGCGTTTTCAGTTAATCGTGAGTGTAACGAATAATAAGTTTAAAATATTGCTAACTAAACTAACACATGCTGACAACATGGACAGTCGTTTATTCAAGGAGAAACCGGCGACAGTGGAAAGGCGGGCGAAACTTAGCCTATGCATGCTTTACTCGGTATGTAAGTCTATGCCAACTGTTGTACTAAATTATGCATGTGCAAAGTGATAGAAATAGGAATCATCTGTACTGAACTGAACTGCGAGTTGTGCACACAGTTACTACAGTTACGAAACTGGAACTGGCAGTTCTGTTGTTTTATGCATCTTTTAAAAAACAAAGTTACAATACGATTGTGATCGTAAAAAATCGACAGTGCGGCCAAAGCGGGGACACTGCTACGAAGACAACAGAATGCAATGCAAAAACCGAAGACTATGGCCTAATCGACGGTTTCGCGTAAATAGGGGCCTAAGGCGTAAAAAAAATTTCTATGCTTTCCGTTTT
>Ga0209671_1000204_pt1 | contig 33193 bp, 21 predicted proteins | sample WorMetHERISLAND2_2_FD_187401 | JGI IMG/M metagenome (GOLD analysis project Ga0209671, IMG submission 187401) | Marine gutless worms symbiont microbial communities from Max Planck institute for Marine Microbiology, Germany - Olavius geniculatus... | ecosystem: Host-associated > Annelida >...
GGGCAATGTACACCCTTAACAAAACTCCCACTATTTTTATCCCCTCTATTTTTCAATCTGCACCTTTAACTGGGCAAACCACACCCTTAACATAACAAAACTTTCTCCCTAGAGGGGAAAGAAGCCCAAAATGGAGGGGAAAACTTGAGTCAGAAATTGGGGGGACCTCAGCCCAAAACTGAGGAGAGGAAGTTGAACCCAATTTTGATTCCAGATTTGGGGGGATAGAAGCCACTAGAAACAGGCAGTGGTGGACTGACCAACCAGTGGTATGGTATAGAGATCTGCTACTCTAAAAGTGCATACACAGCGACAGAAATAAAATAAACACATGGCTTCCATTTAATTTCATTTCTTCATTCTGTACACACCTTAAAGATCCGACAGTACTATGCAGTAAGCTACTCTAACTTTAAACCCAACCCAACCATAGCCCACAAATCAAACCATAATTTGCAGAACAGCGGCTACTTGGAATAACAGATTGACAGTTTTGACCATGTTTTGACACAAACACACATCTAAGGGGTCCTAGGCAAATCCTCAGTTGCCGTAAATTTTGAGGCATTCGGGGCCTGAAGAAAACACGTTTGGTAGCACACTAGAGACAACTGACCCGACTGAAGATCGGAGTTTACAGCAATCCAAAAACCCCATCAAGATTTATGGGAAAAGGTCCCACAAATGAAACTGGAAAATGGGAAAGATAAAAATACGAAAAAAGGGACAAGAAAAGCCCAGCTAACGCAAAGAGGAATGCATGACAGCGGTGCATGTTTGAAGGCCCACTGCAAACAAATTTAAGCTCATCGATTCCAGCAACTGACATTAGGGCACCACCATCTCGCGTGGATGCTGCCGCTCTTGAAATGTGTGTCGCAGCCCAAAATCGCCAAAAAAATCCATTAAAAACCATATTTTGATGTTCAAAGTCATCCAAGGTCATTGACCTCGGTGGCAATCAAAAGCCAGTGTACGACTTCCTATTAATGATTAATAGTAACTTAGGCCTTACTCGCACCGTTATTGAGATAAAGCGACTTATTGGCTAAAAATCAGAAATTTTTCCCACCCCCTCTCATTTAGCGCCCTTGTTCGGGGTGACCCCCTTCGAATTTATGGAAAAGCTTGACGGTTCCTGAAACTAGAGTCTTCCAGGCAGCCAACAGTGAAGATTTGGTGATCCTAGCTTGCACCGTTTTAGACTGATCCACCCGTGTGATGGACAGACGGACGGACGGACAGAATTGCGATGGCTAAGATGTGCTATAGCAGTACCTGCTGTCGAGCATAAAAAAAGGAAAGAAAGGGAAGAATGGGGGGACTTACTGCCATAGCTCGAGGGTGATCGATGCCCTAGAGTGGCTATACGTGTCTTTGGACATACTGATTCACAGTGCACATACTGTCAGTGTCAGCTACATGTTGACTCAACATCATCAGTCAACGACAAAGCAATAATAAAATACCAGTAAATGGTTTACAGACTTTCAGACAATAAAATTATATTAAACAAAACATACAGTATATACAGAAGACTTCTGCGAGTTCTGTGTTACGGGTCCGTCCATCTGCCTATTTTGGCTCCTAAGTTGAAAAAAGCACAAAAGAACAAAATTGGTGTAAGCGTTGCTAGGGGCAGGGCAGTAACTGTTGTGCCAATTTCTAGTTCAAAAAGTTAGGGTTAAGGTGTGCAGTATGCATGTGGCTAAGTGGACAGCTGCATGAGGTCGGCATTGGGCTGACATCACCACTTGTACATTTCTTGTTCATTTGCGGTTCTGTGATGCACGTTTACAATCAGAGTTCAGCACTCAGCGGATGACATCGCCACAGCAAATACAATATGCAATGCAAAGACGGCCAGTTTCAATTAACGCACCTATGTTGCTAGGCAACTGCCCGAGCACATATGACGAGAGACAACAGAATGCAGTAAAGACCGCCATTGTCACTGTCAATAACTCACGCCAATCAGCTGCCAATTCCAAGACTGCAAAGACCCTCTGGTCACGAGTCTGACTCGGGTAAGAATCAGCGCTGTAGCGAGTAGGCTATCGGACCTTTACCACTGCCAAAAAGATGACCCAAGCAAGGATGGCAGTTGATGGTTCAACCCGTGAGACTCAGCTGAGCAAAGCACCGTTAGTTAGAACCTGTCAAGTGCTTTCTTCACTCTGCGCAAATTACAGACATGATCAACTCGAAGTATGACTGAACGTTCAACTCAGCTTTATGAAGCAAACACACAGCTCCAAAATAAACTCAGTACTACGATGACTGTTATAAATGCTGAGTTAGTTAAAATTTCTATAAACTTCGACTGGAAACGTTATACCATCAGTAGACAACTGCATGTAGTATGAGAATTTCAACAGTAACTACAACAAATACTCGGACAGACAACGACAGCTAGTCTGCATGCACGTACGGGTAACTGCGACCGTTCAAAACTCAACATGTGTCATAATCATAACACAGGTTACAGACGTCTGCATGTGTTGGCTGACACAAAGTAAAGCTCTACCCGCTGATCCGCAATTCCTTAGCCATCAACCATGTACCAGCTTACATCGTGCAGTTTGCCTGTTTACGTCCCAGCTATTGCTTTTACTCACTGCACCTACTCACCAAGGGATGGCCAGGCTGAGTTGACCTGCTAACTAAACAAAACTGAGTCATTGTGATGAGGTGCTGTTGTCAGGAAATGCCTTATAAAGACTTATTAATGCCAGTACAGTATACTTAGAGAAATTTTCTGACACTGACAAAAAAACCATCAAGCCATCTCTAAATAGTTAATTCGTGCATACCAGCCTACCTGGCAATAACTCCAGAGAAAAAAAGTTGGCTCAACAATAACGACGTTTGCATGTGCATGTGTGTAACATGTAAAGAAAAAGAGTGCTGGAAAAATGCACACAAAAAGTAAAAAAATGTGGATAAATTACAAGAATCCCAGCTGTTGCTAGAGTGGGGCCAACCATGCTAATTGTCGCTTACCTTGAAGGTCATCCAAGATTGATGACTTTCATTTCATCCGAAATGGTGTACGCCATTTCCTAATAGTGATTAACAGTAACCTAAGCCGTATCTCTCACGTTTCCGAGATATGGCCAGTTTTCCATTACCATAATGCATTATGACGTTTAAAGGTCATCCACGGTCATCGATTTATATGTCATTTGAAAGGCAGTGTGCGACTTCCTATGTTCAATAGCAACCTAGGTTCTATCTTGCACTGTTTAACTACAATACATCCGTGACAGACAGACGGACGAACGGACGGACGACAGCCACAACAAAAGGCCAACCTTTAAGCTTACAGCTTAGCAGTCGGCCCAAAAAAAACGAGTAAAATGCTGAGCATCTGTAAAAATGTGAAAAGAAGCAATGTACTGAATAGAGACATACACTTCGGTGAGGTTTGGATCACTGTATACCAGCATAGACTGGAACAGCTTGTCGACGCCCATATCACGCATCTTTTGCTGCCTTCCAAACACACCTTCACAAAAACATACAAAGCCAATGATTATCATAAAATCCAGCAAATAAAACAGGTGAGAACAAAAATAGAACAAGTTCACTGAATAATACAGAGGTATGCTATTCCAATTACACTTACCGACATGAACTCTATTATTTTACGCACAGCGACAGCAGCTATCATCAACATTACATTAACCCTTGTGCCACAGCCTCAGAATTATGGTGTATACTCGAGCAACAGTAACAGCAATTGCAACGACAATTTCTAACGTGCCATAACACAACAAAACCATTACAACATAATCAACTACGTGAAAATTTTGCGTAGATTTAGTATCTGATTTCTATTTAAACGTAATATTCAATCAAAACGGCAAAAATGGTGCACGCCAATGAATGAGAAAAAAGATCTATGAAACCAGTAACTAATTGAGCAGGCAAACCTTCTTCGTTTTTGTCAATGAGATTTGTAATGCAGAGCGTTGCAGCAATCTGAAGGCAAGGGCTATTGTTTTGCTGCACGAACATACAAACACGCAGATAACATAACAAAACAATGAAATTGCTCTAAGAAGTATTCAGTTATGAGACAAAAAACTGGAACAAAACTAACACGAAATACACATGCATAAATTTCTAACCTTTTAAACTACAAATTGGCACACTGAAAAAACTGAGGAACACTTATACCAATTATTATGAGTATCTGTCCCATTACTATAGCACACCACTGAGCATGGGACAGATTATAAAATCACTTCTGTCATTCTGTCTTTCTGTCTGTCCGTCTGTAAACACTCCTACGACCACAATTTTGATTTGATCTTGATGAAATTTTGTGCAATGATTCGGGGCCTGAAGAGAAAGATCCAGTTTGTTTGGGATAAAAATCTGACAATTCCTTCCCATATTTTAACCCCAATTTTTAAAAATTTGCATTACAGCCTATGGGGACTTCGAAGCAGTATAACTCGGTCCCCACAAAAGATAATTGCATGCTGTGTTTACCTACTCCCCCTTCCTATTTTCAGGGTTGGGCAATCTAACGGTGTCATTTAAATTTACCTCCTAATGACCCGTTGCAATAGCGACCATTCAAAAGTTGCAAAATTTTTCATTACAGCCAATGGAGACTTCAAAGCGGTATAACTCAGTCCCCGTAAAAGATAATTGTGCGCTGTTTGCACCTACCCTCTATATTTGGGCCCGGGCTATCCGATAGTGTCATTCAAATTTCTCCTTTGACGACCCTTGTTGCCCTGGCAACAAATTTTGGGACAAAAATTAACTATAACTCGGCTCCTGTGAAAAATAATTGTGTGCTGTTTTCACCTACATCCCTATTTTTGGCCTGGGCTATACGATGGTGTCATTTAAATTTCTCCCCTGCCGACCCTGATGCCATAGCAACGAATTTTGGGACAAAACTGACTACAACTTGGCCCCCGTGAAAGATAACTGCGCCCTGTTTGCACCTATCCCCCCCTTATACATAGCTGCTAGGCTATATAGCGTGGCAATGGAACAAATACCTCGTTCCGCAGAACGTATTTCTAGTTTTTCCATGCCTTTTTGATTTCAATTCAAAAACTCATACAATATGAATGGATGGACAAAGAGATGATGGACAAGAACAGTAATGCAGTCCATTAGGATGACCACATAATAAAGTGCAGCAACATACTAAGCAAAGCAACAGCTGTCATGCAAAAAAGCAGGTACACCGCGAACTATAAAAAACGTGCCACTTTACTTTTGCCCTTATCTTCACCAATTATTGACCAATTTTCAAAATTCTTTCACTGGCACACTATGCAGACAATTTGCAATAATGTAATTATTATATATCCCACCACATCGTAAATGCGTTTCTACACTACCTTGTAAAATATAAATGTAAGCAAAAACTAACTATAATAACAAAAATTTAAGTAAATGAAAAAAAACACTTCAGACCAACATTGCAGTGAATGATCCGTATGACACTAGACTGTGTTAGACCCACACAGTCTAGTGTCATACGGACCATTCACTGCAATGTTGGTTTGAAGCGTTTTTTTTTTTAAATTTTACCAAAATATTTGTTTGTTATTATCGTTATGTATGCATACTTCATTGATATTTCACAAGGTAGTGTAGAAACACACTTACAGTGTAGTGGGATCTATGATAATCACACTATCGCAAATTGTCTGCAGACTGTGCCAGTGAAAGAATTTTGAAAATCGGTCAATAATATGCGCAAAAGTAAAGCGGCATATTTTCTTTGGCCCACCCTGTATATGAAAAGAATGATGGACAAAAGTACCAAGTAGCTGACAATCTTTCCGACTAGATCGTCATTGCCCATGATGTAGTCTTTCGCTGTCTTGCCATTAGCAATGTTTGTCAAAATACACAGAGCCTGAACATAGAACAGACACTAAGTAAGCGTAAATAAACTCATGTTAATAAAAATATCAGAAAATATTCAATCAGTCTTAAGTATAACGTCTGCAACAGTGGATACCACTGACAGATTTAGACAAAAAATAAATGCTGCCTAACAATCAAAACTATAAATTTACAGTTTCAGTCAAAGGAACTGCCCACAAGCAATCACACATAGACACAAAACCAAGCTCGCAGACAACTGCCAAAAAATCAACGCTTCAAACAAAAAGCAAAAACTATTTTAATGAAAAAAGATTCGGAAAAAACGAGATAATCCTACAAAACGAAAAACTACTGATAGTAGATGTGAACCACAGACAGACCTGTTCCTTGACAACTGTCGGTCGACCGGCTTCTAGAGTCATGATGACAGCACCGATGATTGGTAGACGGGTTTCTGACATCACCGTGTCTACGTTCTACACAAATTTACACAGCAGAAAAGTGAACAAAGCTGGAAAAAAATTATGTTACGAACAAACTAGAAATAAATTAGACAGTCTCTCAGCATCTAACAGTGAAAACATCCACCAAATAGCTGAAATTTTTACCAACTTCCATTAGAAAACCTTATAGTATTAGCAGACAACTGCACGAAATATGAGAATTTGTACAGTAACAGTAAGACAAAGTTATTCGCAGTCCTCCAAAAGTAAACATTTTGCAACCAAATACATATTCAACAATCACACTAAGGGACATAGATATGATCTGAACAATTGTAGCAAATGCTCTTTATGCAGGGATAACTAAACAATATTGAAAGAAATAACAATAAAAAATCTTATACAGATTATCAGTTATAAGAGTTTAGGTAACAGCTAACGTAAGTACATGCAATCATTGCCTAATTACATAAAAACGATCAAATTTTGAGTAAGTAAGTAAATTTGTATAGCATGCAGCATGAGCAGGAAATCCACTAAATCTGAGGTGCTGAAGGTGCAGCGGGGACTAAAATGGTCTCGAAGCTAGGTTGCAGAAAAATGTCTTGAGGTGGTGATGAAAATAACATATAGAAAAAAAAATCAAAATATCTGAAAAAAGCATGTTCCAGATGGAGGGCGCAGCTACAGCAAAGCTATGGGAACTGAAACATAACAACGAATAAACAGCAAATCAGAGTCATTTGTGATAAGCAGCACTGAAGTTTTACCGATCTGCTAGACAGCAGATTGCGAAGGAGACCAAGCATCTTCATGACAACATCGACCTCAGAGTCAGCAAGCAGACGAAACAAGTCGTCATTGCCGAATGCATAGGACACCTGAGACTTGAGCTTCTGATCACAGCTGAATGTCATGTTCTAATGCAAACAATCAGCCATTCCTCACAGGCCAATATATTTCATGAACAATGTACTTTATCATCAGAATTCTATCAACAATGGTAGTGGCATAAGCACTCTAAATGTAGTCACCAAAACTCTCATCAAGTGTGTAACGTTCACAAGCAGCACTTGACATACTGCCTAATAGAACAACTCCTAACTAGAAATTTGGGGCAAAGCCAAATGTGAATCCACCTGGCACCATAAAGTCTGACTGGGGAAAAAACTGAGGGTGTTGACATTTCCCACTCAGAACATGCATTGTCGACTTAGGGTAAGCAAACATGCGGGTCTATAACTTTTTTGTTAGTGGACCAAAGTTCACCAATTTTTTCTGTCAGACCCTGTAGAAATCGTCCTCGATCAAGTTTGTTTCCGATTTTCGATATCTTGATCAGTTCCTAAGATATTCATGGTCAAAGTTAAAAGTTGTCCAAAATTGTGCCAAAATTTTTGACGTTTTTGCCCTTCCAAATTTTTGGGGTGCAGGTTCCCAAAAATTTTTTTTACATGAGTGATAATGCCCACCTTATGGCACATCATGCGGCAAAGTTTTCTGCTCTCACACCTTCTACCCCAAAAGTTACAGGAGTGGATAAGTCAATTTTTAAGCCAATTTTGGACCCCTCTCTAAAAAAATGTAAGCGAGACCTCCATCCCCGATGGGGGTGTGCTAGCAAAACTTGGTCATTCTCTAGCACGTGCAAAAATTTAGGGGTGCAGCACCCCAAGCGGCTGAAATATTGTCTTCTGAAAAAGTCGATTTGGGTGGGTATGATTCAACCATTAGGTCTCTGTATTCATAGGACCAAAGTTCACCAGATTTTTTTGCCGAACGCGAGAGGAATTGCGGTCAATCAAGTACTTGCCTGATTTTGAATATCTTCATCTGTTCTGAATATATTCGCCGCAAAGTTTGAAGTCGTCCAAAATATGGCAAAATTTTGCATGTTTTTAGCCCCTGAAATTTTTTTGCAGAGGGCCCCATAAAATTTTGGACCTAGATTATTTAACTGAACACACTTCCCATCATCGTGCAAAATTTCGCGGCAATCGGCCGACGATGCTCGGAGATCTCGCAGCGGGGAAAAAATGCCAGCAAAACATAAGTCCACTCCGAAAGCTATCGCTTCCGAGCAGACTAATTAGTAAATACTCCCAAAAATGTTTGAGCAATAGTCATGTTACTGCTACAACATGCTGCTACTTCTGCTTACACTGCTGCTGCTGCTATTTATTTTGCTAGAGTTACTCCACATCTAGGTAATTACTGTCAGACACAAAGACCAAAGCAACTAAATGTTTTTTTCACACCGTACAAAGTTAGACAGTTGATTACTTTTATTAAGTCAATCAATGCCACACTACACAACAGTTAAATAAGACACTCTGACTGAAGCTGGAACATGAAGTAAACATGGTCTTATGGAGTAATACAAATGGAGTAAAGAGAAGCATACCATCAGAGCCCAGACAGCATTGAGACGTATGCCGGGATGTGCATGTCGGGTGAGATCAACCAGCCGATCGACCATTGCCTGAGCATCTTGTAGCATGTGCTTCAGCAACAAAATACCATCACCGTTATCATCAACAATCTATGAATAGACATCAAACACTGCAGGGGCATTAGAAAGCCGATAACATACCTCATGTTGCTTGTGCCAACCCATTTCAGGTCTGGTAGTTTTGCAGCAGCCATTACTGGCATTTAAAATTCCCTTACTCTGAGCATCTGTAAGTGTGCTTCCGTATGCTGTTTTCATTATAAGCATTGCCAACTCAAAACTTTTTCTACAACCTATCGATTCGGCCATATTAGAGCCCCACTCCAACCCTTGCATCTCTAAGTTGGTGGGTTTCTCACCGACACTGCGTGTTCTATAAACTTACTTACTTATGTACTTGTCAATCATCAGTTTCATCGTCGTCATCACCATCAACAGACATCAGTTGCAGCTGAAAGCACAGATAATTACTGCTCACCTCTTTGCTTGGTGAAAACTCGAGCAAGAGGTTACAAGCTATAGATGTGACAACCATGAGCTGGGCCGCATCACTGGTGTTCAGCAAGATCTGACATCAAGACATCACACGGCAAGAAACTAAGTCAACCTAAACATTAACATATCTACGAAAATAACTTCCACTTAATTTTTTTGGCAAACAACAGAATGTACCAGACAACCAATTAGTTAATTTTTGGGCATAAGTGAAGCTTCAAGTAGTGATACTGGGTACTTGAAGCTAATATATATAGCTAATGGATACACTGCCATTCATTAAGTACCGGTACCACTATAACAAGAAGTATTTTATTGCCTGAGTTCTGTATGACGACATCTAGCTTATTTCACATATTATCTGAGCTCACTGCATTGTTGTGTTCATGTGTTTTATGGTAGGCATGTGCGAGTCACATATGTGTATCAAATTGCTTACTTACCTACATATTTATTTACTTAACCAACCGAAATCACAACTCCGCATGACCTAGCAATTATTTAACGGACAGAAAGTAAACTCACAGGCCGGATTGGCTTCCAGACTTCCTGATCCTGGAAGCTGGTCCTCAACTGGCGCACAGATCGAGACAGACTGTGCAGACATCTTATAGCTGCCACCTGCACTTTCGGAACAAGGTCAGACAAACCATTCACGATGTGTCCCATCAAACTCTTTGTCTCAATTACCTAGCATCAAGCCAACACACAAATCACAAGCAGAATAAACAGTAGAAAAACTAATTAACATCAGTAATAGTTACATCACTATGAGTTTAGAAATGTATGAACTGAACGATTTAATATACTGCATAACTGATCATCAAAAAAGCTTGCCACCTGTTTTCAACATAACACCATTAAACAATTAACCATATGAAACTGTACCACTAGCAGTAATAAAAAAACAAAATCAGCATAAAAAATCACAATATTAATAAAAAAATAATGCAGCAAAAGTTTCTGGTAAGTGTCCAGACATGGCAGAGTAAGGAATTACTCCAGAATCAACTAGTTAACTAGGGATCTGGAATGGAAGTTCTTGAAAATGATTAGTCAAACTGATATATACAACTATATTCACCATAATACAATGGTAGCACAGCTAAACAAAAAATAAATCTTAACTAAACTTAATTAACAATAATAACAACGAAACCGTCAGTAAAACTGTCAGTACTCAGTAAGTATAACCATATTAGGCTACTGACATATGTAGTTTCTACTGACCTGTTTGCGAACGTCTTCATTGTTAGCACAGAGACAGGCATAGACACGGAATGCTGCTTGTCTCAGCTCATTGCCGACCGTGATGTCATCCTAACATATGTACAAACCACATCATACTGCACAGAATTAGACAAGCAAGCCATAGAGTGCTTCAATTTTGAAATAAACTGCAAAAATGCCATACTTAACACTGGTCAAAGACACTGAAAAGGTTGGTTCATTCAAAACGTCTCAGCATATTTGATAAGACACACAAAGTTGGTAAAATATCGACAAAATTACCCCTATGTCACAGTTGCCATTAACTATTATGCTACTACTGGTACTTCTGCTTTTTTCACCCTACCGGCTAATTTGTCTCAAGTTAATCGATATTACACTGGGTCTTCAAGGGATTACTACATAAAGTTTTTCCCCTGAAGGTTGGGCACCCTACCTGTTAGCCAATCAACATCAAAGCACTGAAGCAACCATTCATCAATAATCCCATGTCTATGAATTCGCAATAAAGTTCATCTCAATTTATGTATAAAACTCAAAATCACAATCTGGTCCAGTACTCAGAGCACGTTTATTACGCAGCCATCCTAACATGCTGCAGTATGTGCCTTGCCCAGTTGCCTTATGGGCTGCTAGCCTGAAAACTAAAAGATGCGAAACATGAAAATTGGCATGAATATTCCCAATGGCAAGAGTAACCAATTTCCAGTTCAAAACGTCAACGGTTGGATAGACAACTGCACAATATGCCGGCACCACTTTGACATATTCTTTTACCTTTGTGGTGGGCATGAGTGTGGCATCTGGCGGTGATCCCGGGTACTTGAAATAATCACTGAGGGTGCAGACAATCTGGTCAGAGATTGCTGCGATGTTCTGCAGATGGACGTCGACTTCTATGAGGTAGGCCAGTGTCTCGGCGGCGTCCACTCGCTCCTCCCATTTTCTGTCCGCTTTGCACTGACGTATCAATGTCGGCAACGTCTGCACATTCGTTTACGATAACGCAGAACAAGTGAGTTCCCACAATGATCTGCCACCTTGTCGTAGTGATGGGGCTTAAAGCTCAGAAAAGACGAAAGATTTCTAAAATCCGGAGGAGAGAAGCCAACCAAAAACGGACCAGCTTTATATGAACAGTTACCATACGCTTTACCAGCGCTCGTGTATGGGGTTGATCTACAGCTGTAATGCCAATTTCAATCTTACAGCCATTTATCTACGGCATCACAGCTGTTTACGTGATCTTCGGTTACTGTAAGTTTCTGAGGATGCGCAATGGGCCCAACTGATACAGCCTCAGCGGTGGGCAGGTGAAACACAACTGGGTGACTCGGTGGTGCAACGATACAATCAAATGATTGTTGGTTTGACTCTCAATTCGGTTGCTATCAAGTGATTACTAACTGAATGGGTCAATGGACGGCTAACATATAACAATCATGGTATAAAATCAACCACCCAGACTGAATCAGCCTTCATTCCCAACATGGTAGTTAGATTGAGTTCTGGTCTGTCTGGATGGGGTTGAGGTAGAACATGATCACCTGTGAGGTAACATCTGACACTGTGTGATCCCATATCGTAAGTGACGCTCTGTAGCTCTCGGATTCCATGAACAGCTATACATGTTTGACCTTTCTAATTCTTAACCTCTAACTGTGTTTATACATTATACATTTTTTGTACAAATGGCAAAAATTATAATGCTATATACTATAAATTTGCGTATTACAATGCAGCTTCTGGAACAAATGTAATAACTCCCAAACATTAACAGCCATCAATAGTAGCACATCACAGCTAAGTGCAGAATGCCGAGTTCTATGTATAGGTTTCCCCATGGTTTAAGCTAATACCAGCTCCCATTGTAGACCTACATTCAACAGAAGCAAACTTGGGCTGCATGTTTTAAACTTCACACAAAATAAAAATAATCTTAGTATGATCAAAAAATGTGCGAAAATAGTCAAAAATTTACACCCCCTACAGATGGTCAGCAACTAAGGTATGCTAAGCAACATTATTATGTCAGCCATAGAAACTTAATAGCGAAAAAAAGCATGAAATAATCAACTCACCTTAAATACAATGACATCGTTAGTGGAATCGATTGCTCCAGCTCGACACAGGTAAGTCAGACTGCACAGCAAGCACACATGCAGCAATAAGCACACAGATTTAACATTAACGCTCTTTTTTGTGAAATGCTTCGTGACAAATATTTGACAATTTACACACATTCTATGGTCTGCATGCATTTCAGCTAACGCTATAACACTAATATTTCTAAACAAAGTTATATTATTATTAATATTTCAATATTAATACTTATATAGCGCCTTATGCAGAGCTTCAGAGGCACTAAATGACAGTCGATCAGGCAGTGAAGAAAAATGTTCTCAATATAACTAACTCAGAAAGAAAACTGATGTGGATGGAATAAATACAAAAGTTTTATTCAATCAAAATATGGCTTTTCAGAAAATCACACTCAGACAACTGGCAGACATCATCATCTAAACCAGTAGCGGATCCAAAAATTTGAAATGGGGGGGCAGAAATATAGGGAGTACGGTCTCCCCAGAAAATGTTTGAAATATTTATGCAAAAATAGTGCATTTTCATGCAAAATTTTCACCTGTTCTAAGATGCATCCAATCAATAAAAGGGCAACTGCCACCTGAATCTGCCACCTATCTAAACCTGCAGTTATTATTATTCAACCTTAAAGGTCCATGGCCATGATCAAACTCACTCGCGCAATTTTTGTACATTGGACATCTAACCTCACATGTATAATATGTTGATTTGAGCTTCATAAATATACAAAATTAACGTGCAATTTCAAATGAAATGTGGCATTACATTACGTTAGGCGAAAAATTCTTATTTACCAGTTCCCCGGCTGGTGACGTCATGAGCCTAGCCTAGAGACATCATGAATATTAATGGCCTAGCCGGTAACATCATCAGTCTAAGCTAAGCCATTAATATTCATGATGTTTATTGGCTAGCGTGATGACATCACCGGGGGTGCCTACATGCCAATATGGCGGCGCGTTTTCTGTGAGATTTTCGTAGATCTTCGATTTCAAAGGTAAATTTCTACGCTGGGTGCTAATATTACTGTCAAAATTATCAAAACATTATGCAATTTTAGGAAAATCAATAAAATATTTTCGTTAATTTTGGTGTCCATGGACCTTTAAAGCAGCTCTGCTATTAAGGCAAATCCGATCGGCTGACTGAGTGACTGACTGACTAATGCACAAGTCTTAATTGAAACAAATAAAACAATAAACAAAGAAAAAACAAGCTAACTGAGTGGAAAATGGCTGTAAAAATCTGCATTGTGGCAACATGCTCACTGCTCAGGGCATTAAAAGTCAAAAGTACCAAAACACAAACCACTTAGAAGCAGTCATCTGAAGTTCCGTGGAGTGTCGACGTGCAACCAGCCGAGATAGCACGGTCACTATGGATTCCATTTCACACGTCACTAATGAATAAACACACAGAGCTCACGTTTATGCATGAATAAGCACACACATACCTCATGTTTATGCGTAGAAATAGCACAGTGATGATGGACTCCATGTCACTAGTGTGACTTAAGTTTCACCTTTTATTTTCAATTCAGTTTCTATTTTGTTTTTACTGTGTAATTTAAGTTTCAGTTTCGTTTCCAATTTGCAGGATGTTTTCATTTCCATTTCAGTTTCTGTTTCACACTGTCTTTTTTCGTTTCAGTTTCGTTTCAGTTTTACACATTTCCGTTTCAGTTTTCGTTTTCACTCGATCAGACACAGATAGAATCAGAAACAAACACGCTGTATAAGACATGAGAAAATAAAGCATATAGGCTGGTAAGACTTCGCTTTGTGGCTGGAAGCAATCCGTGCACGATAACCATTTGTTTGAAGCAAATTTGAACAACTGCATACTTTGTGCTTTCAACAAATTCTGCTCATAGCTCTGAATGCAACTTATGCAGATGAATGAAATAGCTCAGTTTGTTTTCTGCTAGTTGTCCAACCTGTTCATGACAGAATTTACTGCTCATGCACAGCGCTACACTTTAGCATCAAATGAAAAAATATTCCTATATAAGTGCTTGTGTTTCCATCCACAGATCGCATTCGTTGTTAAAGCTCAGTGACAGCACAGTAAAAAATTCAGATGGTGTCATGTTGGTGGTCATTTGCTATTGTAGGCTACTGCTGGTGGTCAAATTACGAGCTTCAACGTCAGCATCTATTGGTCGCTATTAATTGTACGTCTGTCTTTTCTGGATGATGCCTCCAGCGACTGAACGACAGTATTTCTGGATGATTGACGGACAGAGCAAAGAACTGGACCATGCAACTTCGCCAGCTTTTGATACAGTCGTCAAGATACTGCGCTGCCAGGCTGCAGTTGTTATCACTGACCAGTCAGATACGCCAGTGTGAATAGATATGTTTGAGGTCTTCCAGTGATGTGCCGGCGAAGGCCACTGCTTCTCCAGACTGACGGGTGCTCACTCACAGATTCACTCACTCACTGCAGTCATTAAAACTATGGGTCTACTGACAACAGGGACCGTGAGACGTCACGCGATGATAACGGCTGGTGTTAATTACACTGGCAGATGATTAACTATTGCAGTTGCCTGTCAAGTAAGCAACATCTCTTGCCAACTTCAAATGCGTTGGCAGCTCATTTCAGTTTCCGTTTTTGTCTTTTCCATTTCCGTTCTATTATCGTTTTGGACTTTTTCGTTACCGTTTCAGACTTTTTCATTACCGTTTCATTTCCGTTTTTACTGACATTTTTGTTTCCGTTTCCGTTTTCGTTAACAGAATCTGTTTAAATCCGTTTCTGCGCATTTCGGTTTCAGTTTCCGTTTCTGTAACACAAATTACACTGCATGTCACATGCCACTGATGAATCAACACACACACATCTCATGTTTATGCATCAGATAACACCAATCAACACTGATTAAAATGCTAGTGTAATTAACTAAACCACTACATCTGACTTTCACTGCCATCATTGTTGCATTTCATCCTCAGTACTAAGGATCAAAGATCATGGCACTGTTGTCTGTCCCTTGTGGTTTGAGTGCAGTGCGCCACCGACATGTTGAACCGGTGGTCCTAGATGCCGTCCGTCCATCTATGCCATGGTCGACATGGTCGACCGCAAAAGACAATTATCAGCAACCTGTCCTTCCGGGATATATGAGACTTTTACTGTACATTAAGCTAAATCGTGCACAGTAATTTTGTTCAAAATTGTTGCGGCAGAAATTTGTACAAGCCAGATGTCCTTCCCGTCAGTCTCCAGCTCGCCAACGCACTGGATAGTATTTAATAATAGTAAAGAAAAAAACAATTACAGAAATATGACAACAGATTATATCAATTATAAACCACTTTTACCTTTAACGATTTCTGAAGCAACAGCAGAATTCTTGCAGCACATGACTGCAAGACATCGCAACAATGGCAGCTGAACCTGGATTAAAAAGAACACAAAACTTCCAATACAGCAAAATACATGACTTGCATTCATTAAATCTACTGGGCTTACTTATTCTTGTAAATACTGTACACTAACAGATGACCAAAGGAGACATCAAAGTACTGTTGGCGTTCTGCTGCCCACTTAGTTAGCTGTCTCCTCTCCAGTTCTACAGTGAGGACAGACTGGAGATGTAATCTGTCCAATAAAAGATTGGTCTGAGACTCATGCCACCGTACAACAAAATTATAGCACGAGCAAATGATAAGGTTATGAAACCACAAGACTGTAATCGGTTGTGTAATGCAAAAAATATCTTAACCATTGCTAAAGATTATAATACAAACAAATCCAGTCTCAGGTATGCAGCAAAGTAAACTCACTTTCTCATTTCCGGCCGACAATGAGAGAAGTGAAGCCAAAGCTGATATGGCTCCACTGGCACACAGAACTGCTTGATGCTCCCGACTCTAAAAGACATGCAGGCAAGAAACACTGTGTACATGGGACACCACAGATATATACATTAAAAAATTCTAGATATTCGCCTAGCGTTTTGTCAACATGGAAAAATTTACCTTTGAAATCGATGATCTACGAAAATGACATAAAAACGCGCTGCCACGATGGCCCCCATTGACGTCATGAGTTTAGCCTATAGACATCATGAATATTAATGGCCTAGCCTAGAATGATGACGTCGTCGGTTAGGCCATCAATATTCATGATGTATATGGGCTAGGGTCATGACATCACCGGGGACACTGATGGATTAGAATATTTCGCATAACGTAACATAATGCCACATTTCAGTTGAAATCGCACATTAATTTGATATATATTTATTAAGCTCAAATCGACATATTATATATGCGAGGTTAAATGTCTAATTTAAATCTACAGAAATTGCACGAGTGAGTTTGACCGTGGCCATGGACCTTTAACAAACTGAGAAACAAGCCACTGGACAGTAACAGAAAAAAACTCACTGCACAACAGTTGGACAGAATTGTAGTGACACACTCTTGAGTGCAGACGGACCGATGCATTATGCTGATCAGATACGGAACAAGTCCGGGATTCTGCAAGAAAAAATAATGGCACCGATTACTCTATTTGTAGCTATCAACTGTGAGTATGACACAAGCATACAAAGCACTATTTACTCAAAAAATACACATACCCAACCAACCATGTTACAGCAATCAAATCACAAAAATAAGTAAGATTAAAATTTTGAAATTCAAAAACCGGTTCAAAGTAAAACACGTGTCAAAAAGTAATATATTTAAACTATAGCAGCAACTTAAGTCAACAGCACAATCACAAAAACGCTCACGCTGAAAACGATGTCAATGCATGATGTAGAACCTCGGCAGACCAGAGTCCGCAGACATCGCAGGCAAGCGTCAGCATACTTCACATCAGAATGCTGCACATCTGCAACAGTTTATCAATTCGACATTTCTTATTCTGCTGAAACATTGTGCACTATAGCAGCTAGTAAGCTTAAATACCACAAAATGCAGAAAATAGACACTCTCATGTCTACTTGGCTCTCACTTTCTCTCCAATTGTTCACTCACTGCCATGAGTGCTATCATTTACTCATCACTGGTTTGATGCTGATGCCCGAATGATACCTGAACAAAAACGGTCCTTCTCTAGCAACTGCTAGAAGTTTACGTTTAAAGACAGATATGCTAAGTCGGAAAGAATGTAAAAAGATCTGTAAGCAACATGAGTAACACATAACAGCCACAACAGTGACAGATAAACAACAATGATAATGCCTAAAAAATTGTCTCCAATTATCATCCACTTCAACGTGTTCTATGATAAGCTGTAAGCAGAGCAGACAGCAGAAAATTAACACACTGTGCCACAAAAAAAGCTCAGCTGAAACAGTGTAAAAAATTTTGCACAATTTTGAACCAGAATGGTGTGAAACATTTTTGCAAGTTTTATGTTGCATGTAAGCAAAGCTAAGGTACCTTTCAGCAGCAGTGGTATAACACCGGAATCAAAGACACATTGAACCGCATGCTCTGATCCCTTGGCAAGGCTACCAAGAATGACGACAGCTTCGACCTTCAGTTCACTGGAAACACTCTCACTTGAGATCAATTCTAACAACCTTCACACAATTCCAGACATGTACAGCTGGCTCAAATAACAATGATGTGTGTGTGGCCCGCTACGTGGCAGCCGCGTTTTCCGCGTGTCCGACGAATTTGTATGAATACTGCGGCCGTACGCGTTTCTGCTTGCTGAAAGTATGACTGCGTTCTAGCCTGTGGTTTCTGGAGTGCGGAGGATCATGTTGTTTTCCAGTGTGCCGAGCCCTCGTGGAATATTTCGCCTGGAAAACCTGCTTCGTGCTCAAGCTAGCTAGACTGTTGGCCGCGGCCATGTTCCGTGTGTCCTACATGTTCAGCCATGCGTGACCAAGTCTACAGTCGTGGTCAGCTGCTGGGGCTATGGCTGCAAGCCGAGTACAGCTTCACTGACGTCACTCGCCGCCAGGTGTGGTCAGCGAGGCTTGGGCGTGAGAGGTACAGGCCCCGCGGCCGTTGCGGAGGACAACACCAACTTGCAGCCACTGCCCATTGATGAGCTGATCGACAACTTGACATCGTCTTGCCGCTGTTTGCTGAATGACCTGCGACGTTTGCCTGAGATGCCATTCAGATGTGGATTGTGTGTGGCGCCGCTACTTTGGCAGCCGCGTTTTCCGTATGTCTTGGACGTTCGCCAGGCCACCAGACATTGTCGCACGTGACACACTGTCATGGTTTTCAGACAGTCATACATAGTTTGTCGTGACTTGTGGTTTTATTTGTGGACCTTTAGGTTTTTTACTTAGGCCACGTTAAAAAATCGTAATGTAATGTAATGTAATGTAATGCATTTCACACCTTTTAAGTTTCGGACTTAACTAATAACGTGCCAAAACTAAAGAGCATGTTAGTTCAAATAATCTTGTGCAACAAAGGATGGCCACAATCACAGACAAATGTCACACCATTACAGCTTTAAACATTGGAGTAATAGCAACTCACATGGCCAAAATTGCATAGCTTAAGTTAAACATATATTATAGCTTCATCAGTTAAAAGACAAGTGCTATTAGCATACTGCTCTGTTAATATAATATAATATCATATCATATCATAGTGACCAGATTATCAGGTCAAAAAGCTTGCTAAAAACTCGTTCCAAATGATGGTTAAAAACACAGGACAGAGACGAGATGGATACTGTCATGAAGCTGCTAGGCAGTTCGTCCAAACCAAGACAATGGAGACAGCAACACAGCACAGTTTTAACTGCACGTGCTTAGGAATGGACAGCCAATGTAATCGTCATGGTGGTTGATATCATAATTCACACATTTCATTTCTGTTGCATAAACTAAAAATTGTTAACAATAGATCATCTCTTTCCCATAAAGAAGACTTTTTACTTGCTTAAATGCTTAAGTACAAAAAGGACCAAATTTAATGACTCACTTCCCTTCAAAATATGAGGAAAATAGAATTCTATCAAACTATGGACTAAGGTAAACTTAATTATGGATATCCACATACTTGGGTATAATTTGGCTTTGGACAAATTTTTCTTTCTGATTTCGATTTCCAATGACAGCATTCTTCATGTCCCTGCAAAGAAATAAAGAGCAAACAGATGCCACTTTCTAGCAATTACAATATTTAATGTAAGAAAAAACTGGTGAAGAGATTTTAGCAACAACTTGATCTCAACTTTATTCACAGCAAATGTAAAAATAATTTCAATTCAGACTAAATTCACAATAGCAAACAAAATCATGCAGATTACTTTAGGTAACTGAAGTGCCACGGATAAGCTTCAAAGCCAACTCTGCCATTAGTCAAAGATTCACTGCTGCATTCCAGTTCAGAGTGCGGGCCATGCTGCAAGACATCACTCAGTCGATGGGCCGCATTTAGGCTTGTCTTTAAAAGGGTGGCACCTTGGCACTGTGCCAAGGGCCCCGTGCCCCAAAGGGGCAGGGGCCCCGCGCTACGGTGGTGATCGCCGCACGGGCGATAGATCATCAACCTAATCTATTTTCATCGCCTTAGGGATGAATCATAGTCACAACTTAAACCCAATTAAAAGCTGTAGAAAATTTCTTTCTTGGGAAGGGAAGGGAGAACTAAAATCTAGGGTCCAAGTTTTAGCATGCTCTGCTCGCGAAATTGATAAAGGCCTACTTTACAAACTCTGGCCTAATCTATATACAGTTTGTGGTGTAGTTTGGTCACAAGGCACTATTATGGTATTAAGGGCCCTGCGGGTAAATTAGTGCCAAGGCCTCACACTGGCAAAAGACGGCCCTGGTGTTTGTTTTTAGAAAGGACAAAATGCAGTAAATACAGGAATTAATACAAATGACAAAACTATAATATACTTTTACAGTATAGTTTAGAACTCTGATTTTTTTCCCATCTTCACTGATCGCTACCAGCTCTAGCATGCAGCTCCGCTAAAGTAAAAAAAGTAGTACTTTTGCTGGATTACTAGAAAAAAATGCTGCAAAAATAAATAAAACGACATATTTTTATCCCAATTTTTAAAGAATTTCAGAGAGCATGTCGCGGGCCGCAAATAACGCTGGCGTATAGGGTGTGGGTGGAAATAGTATTTTAAAAGCTGTAAAGATAAGGTGAAAATGAGGACAATAGCCATGGTGACGATTAAGGATGGGACCAAAAGTTGTCCCTGTGCAGTTATCTAGTTAATAGGCTTACGTTATGCACAGTAACACTGGCAAAACGTTACAGCTACAGTGGCATCGCTAGATTTGGTGCAAGGAAGCACAAAAACTAAGAAAATAATTTAAGGACGACACATTTTAATTAAATAATGATTTTAAGCAAAAACTGTGGTTAAAGTTTAAACTCCATTTTGCAAGACAGAGATCAAGTAATGAAAACATTTTAAAGCAGTCATTGAACGTGTACTTGAGGTCAAGTCTTTGGCCTTGCCTTGCAAATCAAGTCCTTGTCAAAAACACTGTTAGGACCTGGGTTAAAGTTAGGGATAATTGCTTATTTGCTAAACTAATATTTGTAAGTGCAAGCTTTGTGCTTTAGCTTGAACATTTTGTTTTAGCTATAGCGGGTACTTGAGTTGTACTTGACAGTTAGTTTCAAGCACTAGTACTTGTACTTGAGGCTTCAGTACTTGCAACATCTCTGACATTTCTATGAAAAGATAGTGCAGACTTACTTATATCTTGCTTACCACAATTCTGCAATTTATTTATTTCAAGCAACTCAGCTTGAATTATAACAGACATACACAGATGCATAAGAACATGCAGACAGACAAACAGACACACACACACACGCACAAAATATTTCACAGCCATAATTAATATTACTGTCACTTAACAACTTTGTAATAGTGACATTAACTGTTTATGCTGGATATGCCAGATTACTCAAAAAAGAACAGCTTACTTGACAGCAGACATAAGAACATCTGGTTCTGATGAGAATATGTCAACTTCCATCATCTGCTGCCACAATTAACAGTACTCACTGACTTGTATTTACTTCACACAACTTACTGATTAAAACAAAATTCAAGAGCGTTCACAGGTGTACATTTCTAAAAAGTTGCAAGCAATATAGGCATCTGAAACAGTAAAATTTAAAATATGTGTACGTGTGTGTTAAAGCAAAGTGCGGAGAGCAATAAGTGGACCACTTGGATAAGTAAGTGCTAAATGAATTTATGTATTCCAGACAGTAGTTTTAACCACTTATTGCAGTCACCAATGATCTGCAGTGTAAGCCTACACTGTCATGCATTGAACTATGCAAAGTGCACCCATGAAGATATCAACCTGTTTTACCACTGAAGACATTGTACTACAAATGGACAGCACATGTGCGATTACAGAAGTTCATTTAGCACTCACTTTTTCAATCAAGACTATAGCGTAACTACACCGTACACTAAATTTATTCGCACCAAGCGAAAAATAGGAATAGAATATTTTTAAAAATCTTACTGTTACAAAAAAACATTAAAAACTGCTAAACTTTCACAAGATCCTAGATCTGGATAATAACTGCCAATCTCCTGCTGGATACTGCGACAATTGAGTGTGCACACATACGGGCAGTGGCATGATATAGCAGACAGCTGATTTCTGAAGGATGGTACCAAAGCCAACGAAGTGATGGAATCTAGTAGTAAATTCCACTCAGCGATAGTTCAGGCAACAACAGATTTTTGACACTAAGTTGAGGAACAACGAGGTATCATGAGTCTCGGTTTGGTAGTAGGTCCTCTGACAGTGACAAGTTATCACAGAACCAAATCCAGATCATAACACAGAATACATTGTTAAGTTACACCAAAGCTACATATTCTAAAAACTAACATCTGGCAGTGTTGAACACATGTTGGACAATCTTTCATAAACCAACAAAAATTTAGCGATCTCACTAATTATCAATAATAAACAAAAAATATCAGCTAAATCCACACATACTCTTCTTTATGCATCCGGTCAAAATGCACATAAAAGTTAACTTTTGATTTGATTGAACATATTTAAAATAAGTAACAGTACACGAATCAGACTAAGGAAATTAGTTCATTCATGATCACAGTCCGTGTCACAAACGTCACGTGCTAGTTTTTTTCGTATTGAAAAATAAGCCTTTTTGCGTAGTATTGGAGTTAAAGAGAATGTAAAATGTAGTTTATTCGTCGTCGATTTAGCGAAACCATTCATGAGCGAAATTGAAGTAAATGTTTATGAATATTCATGACACGGAAGATGCGCCGGCAAGGCAGGCCCACTGGGCCGAGCTCTAGGCTTGGCCACGTGCAGGCCGGCCGGTGCTGTTAAAAGGATCGGTCAAGCGTGGGCGTAGGGGAAGTGTGCCGTTGAGAAGTTCGATATAACAAACGAAATCGTTGAGAACTTGAGATGACGTTGCTAGCGGCTGTTTATGGTCGATGATAGAACATGACGACCGCTGATGTTGTAGTGGGAGGTCGAGCGGCGGCTAACCCCGCCGGCGGTCTCCGTCGAAGAACTGTGAGCACGGACAGCATCCGGTGCGTCGTGTCGACCTATGTCAACTACCGGTCGTCGCTGCCGAGCCGCCGACGGAATGGATTTAGACCACCGACTGACGACGAGGATCGCATCGACGGCGGCACAGTGATGTCGGGGGTGGACGGCAGAGCTGTGACGTCCGACCTGCCGCCTGGCATTGAACGCGCTGTCGAAGTCTTGTCGAAGGAGTTTGAACAGCGCTACGAACAGGCAAGTTGACACGGCATCGTCGTTGTTCAGTGAGTGAAGTCGACCTGATGTGAAGTGTTGAACTTTAGTTGCTTGTTTGCTATCAAGTTGAACTTCAACACTGTTTGGATTCGAGTACTCTCAAGTCTAACTTCATCATCTCTATAGCAGTAGAATTAATTGAACCTAAGAGAAATTTAACCTCTGGACATCTACTTCACCAGATAACTTCGTTGGTGTATATTGTGTACTGATGTTAAGATGTTATTCATTGCCTCTCTCAACCAGATTACCGTAACAATATTGTAACATCATAAATACTGTACATTGACTAATGCTGGCAGGTCAATAAGATATACAAATTGGGGTTTAAATATGGCATGCATGTGTTTTTGTGTGCAGGCATTTCGTGAAACCTGTGGCGAGATATTCATAACGCCGAGCAATGCGCAGGCGATGTTTTTTGCATCACTACGGAGTCTGTTCTCAGACGGCATTATCAACTGGGGACGTGTTGTGGCCCTGCTGGCATTCAGCGGATCACTAGCGGCTCAGTGTGTTGAGAAGGAGATGCCATTCCTTGTCAACCAAGTCATCAACTGGACAACTGCCTATGTCAGTGCCAACCTGGCCTCGTGGATACATGACAATGGTGGTTGGGTGAGTGCCCACATGTGGCCTTCTGACTAAGTATTTTGAATAAGCTTATTGTCACAAATTACTGTGAAGTTTTTTGCTGCTTTTGGTTTCTTGAAGTTTGCATAAATTGCTATTTGATTAAGCTGGCCATTTTTCAACTGAATTATCTCTAAAGTTGGCTTTCTATTCAGAATGAACTTCTTGGAATTATTATTTCAGTACTTAATATCTACCAGATGCTGTTTTGGGTCATAGTACCAGTGGCATTTTAGCCATCTTGAACTTAGATGAATTGAGCAAATCACCATATGACTAGCAAGGTATGTGTGCAGCTTTTTGGATCATTCGTAGGCTGAAGGTTTTAGACTGTGCTGTGCCCTATTGCTTAGGTCTATGTGTATTCAGTACTGAGTATGCATGGGCCACGCTTTTCCTATCTGACATACCTACTGAGTTAAAGCCATGCTGCCATGCTGGACACAGGCCTGCGGTCAAGACAACTTGTAGGCATAATAGAAGCTGGGGGCTTCTCATAGACTTCTATTTAGTTTTACGGTATCGGTATGCAGATAGCATGGTACTGCAGAATGCTTCGTAAGCTGGACTAAAGTGTTTATTGGTTACTTTTTCATTCACTTTGTCACCATACATTAACTGTTACAAAATTGCAGCTCTATTGTGCATGAACAGTGAATGGACATGCCATTATTTTGATCAATATGATTGCACAGTGTGAAGCTTGATTGCTATTTTGTGTCTTGTGAATAGTGGAACTGCCAGTATTTTCTGCCGGTTTTTGTCACAGCTGGTTATTCATTTCCTCGTCATTTGCTGCAAAATGAGTGGGTGTTTTTTGACTTTTATATCCTGGAGGCCTGCCTGCTGCAGGCTATCTGTTTTAGTTTGATAAAAAAATCATTTCTGGTTTAGTGTGTTTTTTTCATCCCTCCAGTATCACTAGCTTTCTCTTGCTGTAGATTTTTTTTGTGTAGGCAGCTCGACAGTGATGAAATCGAATTTTTTTTTGTTTTTTTTTCGGGCATCATTTCTGCAGTCATCAGCGTCATTGATCTGTCTCACACCTTAGTATTTTTTGGCAATTTGCAATATTATCTTCTGTTTTTAAAATACGGTTATCTCTTGGTATGTCGCTTCCTGACATTAGTGAAGTAATTATTGCACTAAGCTTATGCTGAATTTTTTAAAAATTGCACCCAGCTTTCTCTCATATCAGTTATTTTTGAAATAAACATACTTTACTGCCGTAACAACTTTCTCTTCTGTGTGTTGTGAGTCTTGCATGGTTTTTTGGGGAAAAAATTACATCTTATTTATTATTTTGACGTTCATATAAAATATTTTTTCCAATGCAACCTATCATTTTCTGACTCCTGTGATCCATCACTGGTTGAAAACATGTTTTACACTAATCTAGACAGCTCATTGATTTTTTTCTGCTTTTTTCTAGATTTTTGTTCGGTTTTGTGCATGCTAGGTGCCTATGAATGTTTTCTAGTGGTTGCTGTAGGTGTGACCATTGTCAAGCAGGATGCAATACGTAACTTATCACGTAACTCACGTTGTGCACCAACCTCCTGTCCTGGCCAATATACATTGTATCCTGGTTTTCGTAACTGGCTCAGTTTGACAACTTAATGTCAACCAATTTTTAATAGTTATTTGTTATCGACATGATCAGAAGTTTATTTTTAATCGTACAGTCAGTCATTAGCAACTGTTATAGATGTATAACATGGTGCCATTTCTTATGACTTCTATATGCAATTTCCTCTTAATGCTGAGGTGCCAGTGACCACTGGTTTCTAGTTTGAAGTATGACAGATTACAACGCTAATGCTACCAGTATCGCTGAATGCTTCCATGAAACCTCATGATGCCTCTGGAATCTGGATGCTTGCCGTTAAGCTGAATTAGACTGTAGATAGTTCTGGTCATTGCATTGCCGGCATGTGTGGGCCCGGCATGTGTGGGCCGAACTTGCCCTGGTGTGTTGAGCAACAGCAGATCGAAGTGAATGGGTGGGCGTTGATGACTGCTGTACCTACCCAGCGTCTGGTTGCCCTTGGCAACACCGTTTCATTGACTGCAGAATCAATGTGTGGCGTTGGCGTATTGCTGTACTGGGATAATGTCAGAACTGAAGTTAAAAACGTACGGACAGTACAGAATAGAAGCTACTGATATACTTCTGTACTGCCCGTATGTACGTTTTTTTAGTTTCTCTGACATTGTTCTCTTCCAGTGGCAGCGTGAAGGAATGAATTGTTAGCATTAGCATATACTTCTGCACTGGCTGCTCATTAACTGGCTCACATTATATGATCAGCCACCCCACCGTGTGCCACCCACGTTGTGCACACTGCTGCCATATCTGTTAAGAGAAAGAAGTACTTTGTGATTAATTTTGCTATTTGCATATTGCATAGTGCCACCGGAATTGATGTGTCCGAGACAAAATTAGACGAGCATGCCAGAACTGGACTATATAGATTGTTTCCTTTTTGTCAAACCTAACTGTATAATACACAAAATGATTGGTAGCTAGTCTTCATTCTAGGCAAAATAGGTACGGTAACTTAGATTAACCGTAAGATTTGTGTAGCGCATACTGTTTTATATAACCTCTAACCTTCAGCGCGCTGGTCTCGCTATTGTAGACTGATCAAGACGGTTTGGTGGAGTGAACAAAGAAATGCAAATTACTAATGTGAGCAATCCGGTGCAAGTCGGAAAGTGTCTCTCTGTGGGAAATCCGGAGGGGGTCGGGAGTTCGTAGCGGAAGCCGAAGGATTCCTGGAGAGTGCAGGCGTGGACGACGCCAGCCGGTTGAATTAAAGTATGAAAAGTTAATGAGCAGGGAAGCAACGTGACGTTCGCTGATGGGATCTGCCCGGCAGTGAGAGGAGAGCGTGCATGGAGAGGTTACATAAGGGCACCGACTGGCATCCCAGCGTTCCTTGACAGTTGAGCGATGCGACCGAATCATGACGGAATGCCTTCACGGCTCGCTTTGTCCACTGGCACGCAATCTTCACGCCTACCGACATCGAATTTCATCCCGTTCTTGACCTTTGTTTGACCTTCACACCAGCGGCTAGAGGGAGATTTGTCCTGTCAATACGTCGTATCTAAATCAATTAGCAGGCAGCCGTTGCCGCTAGCTACTCGTAACCTTTTAACGCGCGCTGTGCAGCGCTGCGTGGGTCAGTTGGTGTGCAGCATAGGAGGCAGTGGTGCAGCGCTCCATGCGGGGGTCACAGTACCGTACGTCGACCACCTGCTGTATAGTAAGCTCTCGACCATGGAGTGCCACCAGCAGATGTTCTGGTGCCACGTGACCCTCTGTCGCTGACAGCTGCTGACACGACTTTTCGTCACGCGCTCTTTGTTGTGCTGTGACATCACCACGCTTTACTCCTTCTTTATTCATCCACTTCGTTCGTGCCGACCGGTCCTCCTATTGCATTTTTTTCTCGTTATCTAGTTATTTCTGCGGCATTATGTAACCAGAAGCACTTACTTCTGTCATCGAATGCTAATACAATGTTGATTTTTCAACTGTGTTCTTTCAGGCGCTAATATTACACATTCATAATAATGCAAGATATGAAAACGGAGAACTAAAAACTTACAAAGTAGCAGGACATTTGTGCATGCGATTTCCGTATAGCAGCGCTGCTTGTTTTGGGTGCTGAGGAAGGCGCAGAATGTGCTCCACTCTCCGCTGGCCACTGCTTCGAAATTACTGACGTTGGTGGAGGCCGACAGACTGGCGAGAAACGGAAGCAGTTGTAGCCTTGTAGGGATTATCTCTAAGTAAACTGGACTGTCTAAATACTGCCGGATTATTCAGTAGGGGTGTTCCTGGGTGTGTAGCCATAACGTCATAACACGCTGACATTCAGTCTGCGTGCATGGGTGATGGACATGTACGTACTACTTCATGAATGGCTGATGTGCAATTTTGTGCATGTACCTATCTGGCAGCTGGCTGCAGTCTGAATTTAGTCAATGATCAGCCGTGCTGGCAGCTGCAGCTGCAGCTTAGCCTATGACGTCACTACCGTACTGATGAATGGAACGGTTGGTTGGCTAGCTGGCTGGCTGGTTCCCCGGCCCACTACTTACTGGCTACTGCACGTTCGGACATGCTTACCGTTAGACGCACCTGCATACTGGTGCGGTCACGATAGACGCATGTATTGTATCCAGCTGATCCGTGCATAGAAATAAACACCAGATATTGGCTGCCAGGCTCCAGTTTCCACTGCATAATATAATTGCCATGTGCCAGCCAGCGGTGCTGCTGCGGCCAATCTGCTTTGCGTCTTTACTCGGGATTCGCGGTAATCTGCTTATGTACCGGAGACAAATAAAACGCGAATGTCTGACGTTAATGAAAGGAAAACACTCAGTGCTAACGTTCTACGTTTGTTAATGAAAAGAAGCCCAGTTATAGCAGAGGAACCATGCAACAGTCCCTAATATGCGGAAATAATTAATTTATGCATCATAAAAGGTTATCAGAATCGCTTTTGGGATAGCTGTGTACGCACTGTTCTCGAGAAACGTCTGAAAACACTTTTATTTAATGAGGTGTATGAGAATTAGTATTTGTACTGATTTATGCTGTGTTTTGGGATTTATTTTAGATTCTTTATTGTATTATTTTAGGCCTATATTATTTAAGCACTGCCATCCAGTATAAATACCGTGCAAGGGTGAGCTTTGTTGTGATTGTGACGGCGATTACGGTTATGAGTATATGAACTGACGATTTATTGGTTGTCAAATGATGTCTTTGGGCCATCGGGCCAACATTTTTGCCAACATTGTGCGCATGTGACTTGCCTGCAGAATTTTATTGGTTTACTCATGTGCATGTGATGTTATTTGCATTTTACTGATAACGATGTCCAGATCTTCCATTCTGCCCAACCACTGAATGTGTGTTATCATAATTATCATACTTAATTTGCTCTGGATAACTGCCAGTTCACTTTGACACCGAAGTGACGGTTTCACGAATTTTGGCTTCACCATAATCTCTCACGTGCAGAATGGATTCCCTGTAGAATAAGCTTATGTACTTTTGGAGTCATTAAACCTTTTTGTCTTTATTAGAGTTTGCTTACCGGTATAATTAAGTGTGAAGTATAAGCCCCATGTGGTGTTTGTTGCTGCTTTAACTTAAACGCTGCTCATGGTAGTAACCTCTCGCAACGAACGGTGTTTGTATAATGGAATCATCGTCTTGTTATGACGACCAACTAACTGTGGTGAACTTTGGCCTACTTTTCGTCGTCGTTTGAGAATGTGAATGCTCGTCTGACGTTGCATTACGTCATCACGCGGCGTTGTCTCGCCGGAAATATATACAGAACGTTAAATTCCCAGCGTTTCACGGGGCGTTGTCATGCGTATACACTGCATGTGCTATTCAAGAAAAAAATGCTTTTCTCACAGGCATGTTTTGCTTGTTACTCAGTTACGCCGAGTCCGCCTGTAGTCTTCGTGAGCAAACTCGGCCTATAGCTATAGAGCGTGGTATGCCGTTATTCTTGATTGATATTTTGAAAATTTGCCAGAGCCGAAGAAAGCAACAACAGCTACAGTCTGATTATGCCACATCGTGTCAGTGTGCAACTGTGCATATGCTTCCATGTATCAAGAAGTGCTTTGGTGGCGTATATAAACGGTGGGGTGTCCGATTTACGATCAAGAGGTGGTGGGTTCAACTCTCGGTCGGGTCCCTATCATGTAGTTTTTACATGGATGGATGACTGTCTGCAGACAGGTAACAAGTGATTTTACAGGTAAACCATCTCGCCTCAGGCTGTAACCAACAGCAAGGTCAACTCAGCCTTTCATTCTTCCGGGGTAGGTAAGTCGAGTACCGGGTTGTATAACTGGGTTTAAGGTGAGGCGAGTTTACCTGTCGGATGGCAGGTAACACTGTGTGGTCCCATATGGCAGGTGACGCTCCGTAGCTCTGAGATGGATTTCCCATGAAGAGCTACATATACAAAACTTTAAACTTTTTCTAGAAATCGCAGATCTGCTGTAAACTGTCGATATAAAAGTTCGTGTAACTTTCGTCGTCCAAGACGAGTTAGAAGCGGCTAGCGCTAGCCCTAACGCTGACTCGCATGCAGTTTATGGCTGAATGCATGGAATGCTACGGGTTTCTTAGAAGTAATTAATTTGAGCTGCTTACGGCAGCAACAGTCTCTCCAGTCCACTGCAGTGACTGTTGTCTAGTGTTCTATTCCTACTCAAGTCGTGCCAGACATTTTTCTGGCTGCTCTTGCTTTACCTTGTCCATTATTTTTTCAGCTCGTTTCTTTCTCACTCTGTCATACTTTTGGTCGTTTGCCACCGCTTTATAACCTGATCGCCGCCATTTGACTATTAGCGCCAGTGTAGGCTAATTATTCCCTTGGTACGTTGAATGTGTGCACTTCTAGGCATTGATTTTTACGACTATTTCGCAAAAAAATGCAAAACCATTCTGTTTGCTGTTAGCGCCTTCGAGGAATCTATCCGTTTGATGGGCGCTATACATATTTATGTCTTCATATCTCTATTTCTCGGTCGCATTTGTCCCGTGTGTGAACTGGCATATTTCTGTCAAGTCGTGTCACGACACAGTGCCCGGTAATTAGACAATCATCCTGCAGCGTTTCAGTTTCTTTGGGAGAGGCTGGTTATCTGGGAGTCTGGACACGACAGTTTTCCCACGGGCTGCTGCTGCTGCTGCGACCGTGCTCGTTCATCATCCCACAGCTGCTTTTGTCCGTCGTGACGCCCGCTGAGCGCGTGACGCCCATCGCTCGATGATGAGTTAATAACTAGTCAATATCAGGAAATATGCTGCAGCGTACCTTGCTACGACGCTCATACTACGAGTACTACTGTCCAATGATATCCTATATATCATACTCTTAAAATCTATTCCTTCTCAAGCACTTGCAGGCTTGCACTTCTTCACAATGTTTGTCCCCATACCTCTCTCCCTTTCCCCTATTTTTTGGGTTCTGTCCACGACTGAATCCGTCAGAGATCTGAGGAGCGCTGTGTCAGCGCTTTTAACGGTCTCCAAGGCGCTAAGCCCGCACTATATACTGTCGATTTTTTCTACATCCTCGACGTGAAATCGTGCTAGATTGAAGGTTGATATAATTCTAAATATCTTAAACAACCCACTTTCAGAAAGATTGAATGAAAAATTTATTTCTTAGTGCTCATTTGCTTTCAGTTTTATATATTGCAGGTGCAGACCCCCCATGTATACGCATGCACATAGCACCGGACGCTAATTGGCTGGAGTGTGGACTACGGACGTGTCGTCAATGTAATGTACCACAGAATCGATGCTGAAATATGCATGCGTGCATTATCGACCCTACCGACCGCATGCGGTGCATTAGAACGATCGGGCCGGTGCCCCATTATAGGATCGCCCCTCCAGAAAAGTATCCCCGGCCGACAATTTACCGGTAAAGATCCGCCCCGCCCGGGCGGTTCTGGGGGCGATCCTATAATGAGGAGACATTTTTATGGGGCCGGCGATATTTCAATAACGGGACACATGATCCTTTCTCCCATGCAGGGCGGATTTTTTTATGGAGAAACATTTTAATGTGACACTGGCAGCGGCACCTGTTAACGCACTAGTTGCCAATCAGCGAGCTCCCCAAGATGCAGATTAGTGCACGTACTGTACCGCGGACTGTCCACTCCACTCTTCGTTGCCGCTGCGCTTTGTCACAGTGTCTGTCCCGGGAATGAGCGTCATCTGTCCTTTTACTCATTTGTTTCCTTGCAGCCGACCATCCAGGGGCGGGCGTCGAGATTTTGGGGAGCCGCTGACAAAGGGCACAGATGTCATGATAGGTCTGTTTACTCAATACACGAGTGTTCGATTTCGTGTCAGTTTTTTGTGTATTTCAGCGTCTTTGTTGAAGGCGATTGGCGAAAGATAGAACAGCGGAGGATCGACAGACGACAGACGGACTGACGGACGGAGCGACCGACCAGGGTAGCACAAGGCGTAAGAACTAAGGAACAATGTGACATGCGGCTTTCTTATCTTCACTTCGGGCGCTATAGCATTTCAGCAATGCATGCAGGAGGGCGTTGTTCTGTCCAGTGTCCAGGCATAGCCCTCACTGCGTTAAAATGCTGATGAATTGTAGACTGTGCGTGTAAGAAGTAATGCCTGGGTTGGTTTTGGGAGCCATTTTGCCATTTCGCTGGCTCGAAAGCTGGTCTGGTGTCATCAGGTCGCTGCGATTGATAACTGTGTTTTCGTGGTTGTGGTTGACGTGGTGATGTGTCTCGGGGCACCTGTTTCTGATAATCTCTGGTTCTCACTGGTCGGTGGTCGACTGTTGGCATCAGCAATTGATCATGTGCCTTTGGCCACCGGCGCCGTATCTGTCCAACTCTGGAACGAATATAGGCTTACTGATTGCTGCAGTGGCCGAGAGCCCTGAGTGTGTTTTGACATATAATCAGGCCACCCTTGCACTGAAAGTCATGTGCATGCGTTCACCGCCTGGGCTCTGCCATGGAGGTCTGCTTAGGTGGTCTGTCCACTCCCAGGGTTATGTGGGTGCTGGGTACTGTAGGCTACTGTTGATAATGTACTGTAAGTGAGCTCTGTACTTTGTCAGTGCGCGTTCTATACTTCTGAGTGCTAGCGCCATTAAATGCCTTCTGATTGCTGATACGGTATAATAACAAACTGTCTGCATGAAAAATTAGCCCACTTTCTCCACGCACTGCCCTGACTAAAGCCTCGGTAGTATAATGATAGATGATTATGCCTAGGTTATTATGACTTATGGTATCCTATAAGTAGCCTACAGATTTTTTGTTATGCGACTTTATCCTGTGAATGACGGCGACTTTCGGTCAACTTTCGATCTCAGCTGTGAAGGATTTGAAGCTGTTTGCAAGACAGAACAAGAGCCAGCGGTCGGCCGCATCCAGCGGACATGATAGATATTCTATGATGGAGGAAAACACAACAACCGGAGAAACATTTATAATAAATGAACTGTTGTGTTGCGTTCAGAATAATTTTGCAAGTTCTATTTCGTCAGGGTTGCAAACGACTGTTAGTGGATTTTATACAGCTGATGAAATAACTGTTGCAAAGAGTAAATTGTACGAAGTTGTAAAGCGAGTGTACACCTCACGTGATGACCTACATATTGACGACCTACCGAG
>Ga0209671_1000205_pt1 | contig 33174 bp, 15 predicted proteins | sample WorMetHERISLAND2_2_FD_187401 | JGI IMG/M metagenome (GOLD analysis project Ga0209671, IMG submission 187401) | Marine gutless worms symbiont microbial communities from Max Planck institute for Marine Microbiology, Germany - Olavius geniculatus... | ecosystem: Host-associated > Annelida >...
TTAAATGTTGCCGTTAACAAGTGTATAAACTGATGTTTTGTACATTTATAGTAAGTAACGTCCGAGCAGAAATCGCTTTGACGGAAGTCGTGACTAGTGAGAGCTTCAAGTTCGTGCGGATCGTACTAGTAACTAGAAATACGTTATGTGGAACGACGTATCTGTCCCATTGCCACGCTATATAGCGTAGCAGCTGCGTATAAGGGGGAGGGGGTAGGTGCAAACAGGGCGCAATTATCTTTCACGGGGGCCGAGATTATTGTAGTCAATTTTGTCCCAAAATTCGCTGAGATAGCAACAGGAGTCGGCAGGCGAGAAATTTAAATGACACCATCCGGTAGCCCGGGCCCGAAAATAGAGGTGTACGTAAAACACCACGCAATTATTTTTCACGGGGGCCGAGTTATATGCAATTTTTGTCTCAAAATTCGTTGCCGTGGCAACAGTAGTCGGCAGGGGAGAAATTTTAACGACACCATCGGATAGCCCGGACCCGAAAATAAGGGATAAATGCAAACAGCGCGCAATTATCATTTATGGGGACCGAGTTTATACCGCTTTGAACTTCCCTTAGGCCGTAATGCAAAATTTCAAAAATTGAGGGTAAAATTAAAGAATGAGTTATCAAATTTTTATCCCAAACAAACTCGATCTTACTTTTCGGGTCCCAAATCACTGTGCAAAATTTCATCAAGATCGAATCAAAATTGCGGCCGTAGGAGTGTTTACAGACAGACAGACAGAATGACATAGGCCTAATGATAGAATGACAGAAGTGATTTTATAATCTGTCCCATTGCTATAGCATATAATCTGTCCCATGCTTGTTATAGCAATGAGACAGATAAAAATGCAGTCAGTACAATTCGTATTAAGTGCTCAACACGCATTAGCTCTCATAATCATAAACGAAACTGTTCAAAACTACTTTATTTACCGTGAATGATGTTTGTAGGCCTACGTATCGCTTAGCTTACGGTCACTAGCTAAAATCAGTCACTCAAAAGTGCATTCGCTGAACTCCCCGAGAGTAATGTGAAAATTCAATAAGTTGTATTTTTTAATATTTACCTAGCGTGAACGCCGTGTTTAGCGTGTATTTTGACAATTTTTTGTAGCAAAATTATATTCGATCTTTTGCTGTAGGCCCCTATCTCGATTCCGCTGTACTCGTCATTTGGTTGTTTGTTACTCTGCGGCAGTGTTGAGCAATATAAAAATGTTACGAATCAAATATTTTATTTTATGCGTCAGCCTTCTAAAATGTTTCAAAATATTTTTTAACGGTTCCGCAAATTTCAAACCACTTTTCGCAGGCGTGTAGGCGGCAGGCTGCTGTTGTAGCGCGCGTATGTTGTCCGTCTGTCCGTCCGTAACGTTAATGCGTTGTGGCCATGTAGCGTTGTTTTAACTTGGTTACTTTTTACACGGATAACCTACAGTTCGCGGACAGTTGAAAATGTATTAAATGCGCGTATTAAATAGCAGTGGTGACGGCACGGGAACGCATGCAAAAGAATAGAAATTGACATTGATAGTATTCAGCGAGTAACGGTAATTAAAGTTCGCTTCAAATCGGCTAGAAAACGTTGAACCCGTTGCCGGTAGTAAAGTGTTGTACGCATGAAGTAGCATAAACTGATCATTGGGGTGGCCGAGCTAGCTCGCACCGGTGTCCGGACGGTGGATGCGAGCAGTGCACGGGTGAGAGACGCACAGTGATGTGCGTCGTGGCGTGCGCGTCTACGAACAGCCGATTTGTTTGTCGTGCGCAGTCGACTGCGTGCTGCCGGTTCCCCATTATAGGATCGCCCCGAGAAAAGTCTCCCCCCGGCCGACAATTTACCGGCAAAATCCCGGGCGGGTCAAATTTTTATCGGTAAATTGTCGGCCGCAGGGAGAATTTTCTGAAAGGGGGCGATCCTATAATGGGGAGACTTTTTATGGGGTCGGCGATATTTTAATAAAGGAGAGACCTATCATTTCCGTGATTATCTCTCCCGGACGGCGGATTTTTCATGAGAGAGACATTTTAATGTGACGCCAACCGGCGCTACTGCTGCAGGTGTCGCGCGATGTTTGATGGACGGCTGCTGGAATCATCTCCGCCTGTCCGATAACGCCGCCTCACCGAGCCAGCCCGCCGGCCACCAGCACGACATCATCGCACAGTCGTTCTGCTAGTCGCTGTTGTCTGGCGACCATGGACCGCACTGGACGCCGCCGACGACGACGACAACGATTCCAGACCGTCGTCGTTGCTGCCTTCGCTGCCTCCGTGCTCCTCGTCGGCCGCATCCAACTCTCAGGCACGTATCAAAACTCTTTTCTTTCAATTTTTACGAGTCATACGGTGGTGATTTCTGATTAATTATGGCACGGTTCTCAACTTCTCAGTGCTATTCCACTTTTTCTTTTTCATATTTGTGTTTTTCTAACAAATGACGGCTTTGCGAAATTATCGTCTGCTATCATCCCGCTCAACGAATCCTCTTCTCACGTTATTTTATTAGTTTGCCGGAGACATCCCTCCGTAACTAATAATATGTTTTGTACAGTAATTGGACAACGCCTGGTGTACGCCATGTGCTGTTTCGCACACTGCAAGTAATTTCTTTCGTTGTTTATCTACCGTCCACAAATTATAAACTAGCCGGCAGTGAACAATCTGTGTATAAAAAGAAATGTAAGCCCAACTTAGTGATTTATGCACGTGAACAAAACTGTGTTTGAATTTATACGTCTGAGTGTCGTACTTCATTGTCACCCGCGTGTCGGGCGGATCTTTTGTCATTGGGGAATTGTGAGACGGATTTTCTTGCGCACAGAACATTCATCGCTCATCGCTGTGATCATCGATGCAGTACAGCTTAACGCTTTTACAGCTTTCAAAAGTTGCCGCTTAGAGCTGTTTCAGTAGCCTAGTTTTTGCATATTTCCTTAAATGAGAAAACAGTGCGATATGTGCATACCAAATACATGTACAAGATGGCACAAAATGTGACTTCGCCAAAAATTGCAATTTGTCTATTTTCTGGCTGCTTTACCGTATTTACTGTGCATTTACAGGAAAGGCATTTTTCACAGAAAAGGGACTTTATGAGCTGTAAACTAGTGTATAAAAAATTTTAATACCGTCAAACGCCATTAGATTCAGCGACTGTGAGTTTATCTTTCAATTAGATACAGTACCAAGTGTAAAAGGAACCCATTTTTATCTGGCAAAATTTCTGTTAAGCTTGCTGGTAAACTATTTTTAAAAATCAGTAGGCTTGAATATTTGATAAAGTTATTACGATAACACGGTGGCTTATGTTTTGAACCATTCTAGATGCAAGTTTAACTGCAAAAGAATTGTTACAATCTGCCTATCTGCCGAGGTTATCGTAAAATAAATGTGGCGCATTTTGGCCCATGTATCACCGTGACATTTTGTAGCGCACAGCGCGGCTACACGAAAATTACAACATTTGGATAAGATTTGCTTTTGACATGAAACTATGGAAACGATGCATAAGCAGTAACTGCATTGCGATGAGCTACTCGTACTTTGTTTTGGCTTTTAAATACTGTTCGGTAGATAGGCCTGAGTCGCAACTTTTGAAGGAAGTCGATCGTGCTGTTATCGATCACTTGTTGTGAGCTAAAGCGATCGCTGCATGTTTTCGCCAGCTGCAGACGTTAATGCGTTTAATTAGTACGATGCTTGCCTACTATAGCTGCATCTGGGAGTGTGTCTACAGTACAGAACGTCACAGTAGGTGTGCTGTCCTCGGGTCTGTCTGGGTGGTCTGTCGCTTTATCACGCACTGACTATCTGCTGCTGCTACTGCTACTGTCGCTACTCTAGTCTAGACCAAGGCGCGTAGCTGTCCCCAGAGTGCACCTGCACGCGTCACTGACCGACCATGCAGCTAGCTGCACAGTGACGCCGTCCAATACACTGACCAACATGACCGGCGACCTACCCCAAGCCTATATACGGTGTTTCATAAAAGGACCCTTTTTCTTTCTTTCATAATTCACTCAAATGATGATCAATTTAGACGAAATTTTTACCAGTTGTAGCTTAAGAAATACTAATTCAAAATATTTCAACAAAACATGGCTGTTGAATTAATATTCTTTGCTAGTCGTGACGTAACGCTGACGTCATAGGCCGAATGTGTCGTGAGTACAAGCTTGCTTGTCTCAACTGGTGCTGTCAGTTGCTACCCTGCTTCGATAGTAAACTTAATCTAGTTTGCTGATGAAAAAAATGTTCATCGTGTCAGCACTAAGCAAAACATAATTGCTTGAAATCAAATGTTTCACGAGCTAGAAACTCAACCATCTCGCAATCTCTGTGCTGGTGCACTGTCTTGCTGGAAGCTGCAATCAGCAGCAGAAATCAATCTATCCTCACAAATGCGTAAAAGCGATTGTTTTGAGCGATTTTTGTGGCTGCAATGGTAAAACTTCAATAATTTGCCATCAGCAAACCAGATGAAGTTTACCATTCAGCAACTGACAGCACCAGTTGTGACGAGCAAGCTTGTACTCACGACACATTATGACGTCAGTATTACGTCACAACTAGCAAAAATAATTAACTAATATTTTTCATTAGTATTTCTATCAGTTATAACGGATAAAAATTTCGTGTAAATTGATCGTTATTTTAGTGAATTATGAAATAAAAAGGTCCCTTTTTATAAAGCACCGTGTATACTCGCCTCGCATGCTTCAACTTGCTTCGCCGTGTCCATTTTCAAAAGAATTTAAATTTCACAAGCAGTGTATTTTACTCCACCTTAGGTTAATCTTATATTAAATAGTTGAACGTGACGATTTAAAAGTTGACGATTTATGCGTATCGTACTTTGTTGTCTGTGGCCTGGGGTTTTAGCTGGTTGTGTATTTGTCTCGGTTTGCTTACCCGTCTGTCTGTCTGTCGTCATATCTGGGAAGAGTTACTGCAAAAGTTGCGAATAAATCTTCATGACATTTGTGACAGAGTTAAACCTGAAGACATGAAACGTGTACTTTTTTTCGATCTGATCTTAATCTCATTCCAGAAATATTTCTGCTCGCGAAACAGCGATACTTCATAACAGTAATCTGGTACTATGGTGTCAGCAATATAGTGTCGACGGTTTTAATTATGCGCCTGGTTTTGATACTATTGTAGTTTCATATTTCGAATTTAAACGAATTTGCACAAAGCGTAATTGTTATTTCAGCCTCTAGTCGTGGACGCTTCACCCGCTGGACACTTGCCCCCACACCGTAAACTATGTTTAGGGGCGAACCGTCCAGAACTCAGAGGGTGGACAAAATGTGCAATGGAGTGCGCTGACAGAATGGCGAAACGTCCACCAAAGATCCAAAGTTCCGAACGACTCTCAAGTCAACAGGTAAACCGTGAACGAAGCGCTTGTTGTCGTTGCAATTGCGACGTTCCGAGTTTGTTCACGATCAGAAGCTAAACGACGCGAAGTGGCGTCGTTCGACTGCGGGACCTGGCTGGCTGCAGTGTTGATTGCGGCGCGCACGCCATTACGAGCGTTGTGTGAATTCGACTCGCCACCAGCCACTGCCGCCACCGCTATAGTACATAGTGCCGCCTCTAAGTCGCCGCGAAATGTTTCACTGGCCCCCGGGGTGTCAATATTGACCGTCTCGCCGCCCGACCGCTGCATTCGAGTCGACTCTGCGATCACTAAATCAGACCGAACCCGTGCCACCGGCCCGCAAGACGATCGCGATCTGACGACCGACTCCAAGCCTCCAAGACTGGATCTCTAGCTCCATGGGCGGCCGAGAGCCGCTCGCTTGGTTGCTCCATCACGGCTCTCCTATGTCGTATAAGGCTACTTAAGCGGCTTGCGATCGACGATCGGGTGTGGCAGTCGTCGTTGTGCCGGCGCAGTTCCGGCCACCCAGCAAATCAAAAACGGCGCCGTAAAACGCGCCATTAACCTTGCGAACGTGCATCCGACGTCTTAGCGCACTTGTCGAATACAAGCAAACATAACGACGACCGACAACCGGCTGCAGACGTCCGTTCACTAATACCTATGCCACATGAGTCCTATCTCCTGCTGCGACTGCGACACCGTGAAGAGAAAACAGCTTCTTAGAATCAACGTCATCTCTGTGATATACAAGAAAAACGTGCTGTCCTGTCGCAAGGAAACGGCACAATGCCGCAGTCGTTTTGATGCGACAGTCTCGTGTGTGCACACCGGCGTGCATAAGCTTCTATCTCTGTTAGTGACATTTTACTCCTGGGCTTTAAATCGAAAGCTGCATGTTTTGTGTAGAGTGCATATAATGGCCGTTTAAGGTCATCGAAAGTTGTCGTTTTTTTGTACGAGTCGAAAGCGCGTATGCAATTTTCTATTAGTGAACAATAGCAACGCTGGTTTTGTATTGCACTGTTTCAAAGATATTGGGGATTTCTGCTCTGGACGGTTACCCCATCTGTATTTCGGCCAAAATTTTGAAATGTTTTCTTAGGACTTGCTCATTATCGTGTAGCTTAGAAGAGATAAGGTCCTAAGCTAATTATTTGTTTAATTACTTTCTAAGTAACAACTGCTACATGACCACGATACGTCAACGTTACAGATGTAGACCTACGGATCGGCAGATGGACGGTGATAATACTCTGATTTACACTATGCTTATCGCTCGGTAAAATGTTAAAGAAGTTAAACCGGTCGTGAAAGTGAAATGGTGAATAGTCTGTAGCCGTTCGAAAATCTGTGATCTGATGGTCGATGTTGTTGTTATTGGACGCTGCGGCTCTGGTCAGCATCCACCAGCCGTCTAAGTCTACTGTCTTACAGTCTTACTGCAGTCGGCAATTGACATTTCTGGTTTTTGGTGACCATGCCATCCTACGGAACAAGCTTCTATAGGATGTTCCAAAAAAGCACGAGGTTTAAGGCAATGTCAGTGTCACAGAGTCGTGCGGTTTTTAGCAAAATGTTTAGGAAGAAATTGCTTACATGATAAAGCCCAGTGTCTAAATAGGGAGGGCAATTAAATATTTTTTGTTTTGCTGCTGGCAAGCGAGCTCTGAGTCTGAGACAACAACATTAACCGCTACATTTTCAGGAAGTTGGTGATAGAAAGTTCACGCGAAGCCCATTGTCCAGAGTAGGGAAAACGATGCTCAATGTGTCCACTACAAAAATGAACAACAGACGGTAGTCGGTTTTATATACGTCAGAAGATTGAGGATGTTGATCATATGAAATGAATTTTGAACAATTGCTGGAACACGATAGGTCAAGAACTAATTGATGGTGCTATTGAACAGTGGGGCAATTGACTAGCGTCAGTTGCTCGTTTTTATGGGTACACTGTTTCTCTTTATCAATCTGGTAAGCGGGTTTGGTGCAAACTATTTCTAACACAAAATTGCTTTAAAGATAGAGACTTAATATTGTTTTTAAATAGTACATTTGCTATAGTTGCTAAACCAAAAATATTCAGTTGCCTTATTCAAACACTGGCCTTTGTCATGTAAGCGATTGCTTTCTGAACTTTTTGCTAAAAACCGCACAAGTCTGTGACGCGCGGTTGCAAAATTTTGGTGCCGTAAACTTTGTGCCGTTTTTTTTCTGAAAAACTTTGTATTTATATGACGAACATTGGGGACTAACTTCTGCATCATCACTTCAGGCAGCGTCTTTCTGTTTTGTCGTTCATATCTGGTTCCACTTATGTGACATTTTTTGACGTGATACTGAATAATGCTTATTTTTAGGCGACGTCAAACATCTCTACCATGATGCTGATGTACTCGTGTTATACCAGAATACAGGGGTGTTATTGCGTAATTGCTCTTACACGTGGTTTGTTTAACCAACTGAGTTCAGTTGGAAATCGGTGGCAGGTACTGAGTATAGACTGAAGATGTCTGCTGGCATGGTCGTGATATATCTGGACGCGCGGCGCAGAGATGAAATCACGTTGTCTGGCGCTGTCCAAACGATGTCCGTCCACGCTATCGATACGACTCGCTGCCGTTACTGCTGCTGCTGCTGCTGCTGCTGCTGCTGCTGGGCGTCAGATATGGGAAAAGAAAACCTAGGCTTGGCGTAGAAGAGAAAAAACGCACAAAGATCCCTCCGTAGATATAACGGCCCCCCATGCAGACGGACTTAATTCCAACGTTTTGGCGGCGATTCCGCTAAAGAACGTTTTCCGAGAATAATATAGAGTTTTTTCGACATTTTCCTGTATATTCTAGACGTAATCGCGGCTGATATCCGACGATCTCCTGGATGTTGCCGTCACATTTCGACGTTGTTGAACGTCGCTCCGTATTAGAAGATTTTTTGTTCTACAGAAAATCGGCAATTTTCATGGAGGGAGGGGACTTTGTCGGGGAGATAATTGCAGTTTGAGGTTTTGTATCCTGAAGGATATGTGGAAGCTGGCGTTAGCCGGCGTCGGATGCTTCGCAGTTCGATTGTTACGACGCAAGATTAATAGTCGGATCATAATCGGTCGACGATCGCATCTCGCAGACTCAATTACAGCTATGTGTGTACTGTGTACACCGCGACAGCACTGGAAGAGTGCTGACCTGCGCACTGCACTGAAACCACCCGGCAGTAAGTTACGATACTCGCCACTCGCTCGCCAAGGAGGAATCAGCAGCGACGACGCGTTGTTGATACGATTTACTCCATGCGTCTTCAGCCCCCAGCGAAGCGATCCGCGATGCTGTGGCAACTGTTAGTGATGTACACGCGGCGGCCCCGGTGATTTGGCCCGCACGCCACAAACCCAATTAGAAAATTGCCACCACGCCGCCTCCTTTTCCTTTTCCTTACTACTACTATACTAATCATATTTATATAGCGCCAATATGCGGAGCTACAGAGGTACCTGCATGGTTTCCGCTTCTGCGTTTAGTTCGATGTTTGCTTTTTGTGCCGAATTTTTGCCGCGCATCGCTCTGTCAGGCGCAAGGTGTCTGCAGCAAATTACGACAAAAATTTGCAGTACTGTACGCCGTACGGGAGCCGCTCAATGCTTTAGTGCTCCATCAAACTGCCTTACGTTTGCCACGCAGGCACTTTTCGGCGTCGATTGTCGATATGAATTTCGACAAGTTGCTCAGGAATCGGGGAGCATTTACGTGGATTTTGCTGGAACTTTCAATCAGACTGTCGAATGTCACCCTTATTCAAATTTTATTTGTATTCTGGCATTGTGCTAAGAATGTTTACGGTTTACCAATTTTTCTCATTCTTCAGACAGAAGTGAGATTAGAAAACTTGTAGCAAGGCTTCAGAAATGCGCGAATTTATCTCGAGAACGTTATAGAGGTTATATATAGCCTTGGGAAACGTGAACGGGTGTTTAGTAAGTAGGCTTATTTTGCTTTTGCATTCGATAATGAACTGCTAGAAAAGTGAAATAAATTCGACCACTTCGCTTCAAAATTTGTTTGCATTCTTTCGTGAAATTTTAATCTTTTACTTTCAACAGTGCAACTTTCGGATTGATTCAAATAACGCGCGCTTTGTCGAACGCCAATTTTATACTAAGATTAGATGATAAGCCAATGGGTTTGATATATTAGCATTGTAATTTCTTACTACTACTATACTAATCATATTGCTGGTTTCTGGTTTATTCTGAGTGTTGCCAGCATTATTTGACGTCATTGTGTGAGTATGTGTTTGCCTGCTAAAGCTCTAACCGTGTGCTGCAGCATTAGCCAACGCGTTATTGATACGTCTATTGACATCATGCCTGCACATTAATTATGTAAGGCGTATTGTATATAGTACTAGGCTTAGACCTATTAGGAAAATTTGTATTACAAGTTTTCAGTATGTTGCTAACAATTGCATGATTATTTTTAATTGTTTACAGGAATGTTAAGTTTTCGTCTCGAGGCAAAGTTTGTGGTCTCGAAGCCAAATTTTAAGGTCTCGTCTTCGTTTTCGTTCTCACCATATCCTGACCTCATTAACATTCAATAACATTCCTACGTGTTTACCTGCAAATGTAGCAGTGTAAAAGAAAAAAAAACACGCATTTCAAATTAATTGTTATTTAAGATATTTAGGGCATAATTTTATGTGCTTTGCGTGCTTACTTTTTGCAAACGCTGACAAAGCTGCCGTCGTTAATGGCAAACGTTGCGTTTTCGAATTATTTTATTATACTTTTGTATCTTTATGTGTGCCAGAAGATTATTACGGCAAATAGAGTTTTCTGTATGACTGTGTATGTGTATGTGTATGACTGTGTAGATTGTTGTATTAGTTTTCCATGTAAATTAATTTTGTGAAATGTTGAACCAAGTTGCAAAATATATTCGTGCGTGACGTTCATATGCTAATAAATACTGCTATTAAATTGCATTAAGGCCGACTGTAGGCCTACTGTTGCATGCTGCCATATATTGTCTTCTTCAGTGTCATCTTGGCGGGTGCCTGTAATTCATTCGTGGACATAGAATTGACAGAAGGAGACTGTCATTGAATTAATATTGATAGAACGTAGGGCACTGAGCAACCCATGTGACATCGTCGTGCCTCTATACGGTCCGCGCAGTCACGTGCTTAGTGCGCCCACCCACGTCAACAGCTGCATGACATCGTGGCTTCCGACTCGCTGGGGGCGGAATTTTTGCTTCCGGTTATTAGATATCAACAACTGTGACCAATGACTTCTAGTTTACTTTTTTGTGCATGAATTTCCAGTCGACGAAAACATGAAATCTCGCGGTTGCTACAAAATTGCAACATTATGATCAGCGATATAACTGCAAAACAAACGGTTTAGGCCGGTCGGACAGCGTAAATAGGTGTTGGCCCACTCGAGAACAAAATCTACTTAGAGCAAAAACCATTAGATGTGAAGTTTAGAATTAGAGTAAGGTAGCTGGGTTATAGGATTTGAAATCTGACGGCATTTCGTTACAGTGAGGGTAATTCGTAAAATCCACGAAAGATGTAACGAAAGAAAGTAACGAATACTTGAAAGTATCGGAATAATTATAATATTCAGTTTCAGTTACTTGCAGAATGTGACCGCTGTCTGATGCCAGTTTAGAACAAGATTTTGGTTGTCGCAGAAAAACATGCGACGCTTCATATTATTTTTGAGAAAATGTTTTGAGCATAAGAATTGTTTGTAAGTCTCCAAAGTCTTACGTTATAGCTGAATATAAAATTTCGTCTAGTTTCTTCTGCAGTTTTGCTGGTATTAAATGACATTTAACAGACGTTCAAAAAGGCAAAGTCTGCATTTCGTCAGTGCCGCTTATTTGAATCAGATTACTTGGATATATATACAGCAAACACAAGTTCACAAAACGCAGCTGATGACCGATAAAATCTATACAGTACGTGGATAAAAAATTACAAGCATGCTTTAATGCATAAGGAGATATCGGTGATGACACTGATCGTACAGTCAGCTGAGCCAATTTCCTGCTTACTATTGAAGGAGCGGTGTATTGATAGATGGCGCGGCATAAAGGAGTTGGCGGTGAGGTGTTTGCACGGGTCTGGACTCTGAAGTGGAGGCAGTCGTGAGCGCGAGATCAAACACAAACAGTGACTGATGCGAACAGTGAGCATACGTCATCGCTCATCGACGACTGCTAGGGTTTAATCGCGCTCAGATCACATCACAGACGTCTTCGTCGTCATCACCAACATCATCATCATCACCACCACCAGCAGCAGCAGCACTGGTGGCGTCCTCGCGGATTTTCAGCGCGGTCAAAGGCGCATGCAACCAGCTGTATCCGGCAGACGCTCGGCCTCTGTCTTTCTCTCTCTCACAACGCGGGCGGGCAGGTCATCGAGATGAAAATCTTGTCCGACCGACCGACCTACCGCATGCAGGCGACGTGGTGAGGTGGGGCAGCGGGACGTGACAGCGGCCCGGTCTCCGCACGCCCCGTCGACCGCGTTTCTCTGACGCGAAATCTACCTAGACCTTATAGTTGTATGAGAGACTGGAATGCAGTGACAGCGGCTTCTCGGATTCAGTCAACATCGTCTTCGTTATCTACGAGAAAGCGCCGTGCTGTCGCGAGGAAGCCGCGCGCGATGCTGATGCCGTCATTCTGACGACGAAATCTACCTAGGGGGACGTGGCCTGGCGGTGCATGCCGGTGCCTTGCGGTCAGCTGTGACGACATCGATTCGTCGTGTCGCTGTCGCAATATAGAACAAAAGATTTCTGCGACCGACGCCGACCAGGCGGCGCCCTCCCGTCCACAGCATATTCCGCGGCTTGGTCGCTCGCTCTCTGCCAACCTTCTGGGGACATGACGGCGCCGCGTACGTCCGGGCGTGTGTGAGAGAATCAGCCAGGAACGCTGCTGAAACGTTGATTGTGATAAATAATTTGGTATTGACAGCGCGGTGACCGTCGACACGCGTCGATCGGTCAATTCATCATCGGTATGGGCAGACAGCGCAAGCACCGGCAGACTCAGCGGACTGAAGTCGCCGACTTCAAACATAGCTACTGATCAGAACAAATGACGCGGTCACGCGCCCGACGTAAAACTTGCGAACGATCGGCATATGTGCCGGTCGCTTCCGTCAAACAGCTCTGTTCACATGCTACGCACTGTAACTTTTGTGAGATCGTTTTGACAATCCGCAAACGTAAACATTTTTTGCCTTTGTTTAGTATAGAAATATGTCATCAAAACGTGCTAGTTTTGTTCGTATCATTATTTGCATCTAGACTAAAACGAAGTTTTCGTTTTTTTCTTTGGTTACATGCAAATTAAGTGTTGCACAAATATTTACTTTAGCGTATAGAAAGATTTTTCTTAGCCTGGATTCAAAATAAACACATGCAGACGGACAGACGGACAGACGGACCAGCGTGTCCATGTGTCAACAGAGCTGTATGCCGGTACTGTACGTCAAAGCACGTCGCATTTTTCTGAAGATTGGCAGCTTTTTGACTTTGACGCAGCCACTGTAATCACGAAACGTCGACGTCGGAATATGACGTCAATGTGACGTCAGTGGTCGGTGGTCAGTCATGTGGTTGCGTGATACGCGCATCTTCTTTGGTCAGTGAAGTATGCAGGAAGACGCAGGTCTTGCGTTGTCGACGAAAGGCGTCGCTTTGAAGTGGCGCCGAACTTCTGATAAGTTAATATCCCGTTCGTGTCGTACGACGACGAGAAATGGTGGTGCGCTGGCTAGGGGTCGGTCGGTCGGTCAAGCATCGTGCGGTCACGAACCCGTCACTGTCTTGTCGTTCGTCCGATCGATCGCTGGACCGCCCTACGTCGCACAACCACACCGGAAACCATCCCGCGCCGTCAATGTCCGGTCCGGCCGGCCGGGCGGGCAGGCGCAGTGGAGCGACAACGACAAATATTCCTGACGACGCTCTGTTTCTACTGAAATGACGGCCGAATAATGACATTGCGCGGCTCTAATTAGGTTCGTGCCAACTTTACTCTCCGACGGTATTTCGTGCATGATTTATCGACTACCGGTTCCGCCGCACTTCACACACAGACAGGACATTTTGTTCAACTTCAAATAGAATATTACAGAAGACATAGGCCATACTTAGTATGTTAAATGCTGGACTTTATATAGCAATGCCTTTTAATTTCAAAATGACAAACGGTCGTTTTTTAAATTAAATAATACCAGAAAATGTTCAGTTGTCGTTCATATGCTACGGAAATTATTTTATAACATCACAGCGCGTGTTCGAAAATGGCCTTTGATTGGCATTGTACATCGTGGTTGTAATGAGTGATGAACATATGCACAGGTGAGCGTTCAAATTTTGCAAAGGCATTGGCTACTTAGCAGCTTTGAAGTGAGGCGATTTTTGTTCGAGCCTTCCCCTGGCATGCATGTCTGCAAACGTAACAGTGACCGAATTGTTTAACCCGTTTATGCCTACAATCCCATATATGTGACACCTACTTTGACGGTAAATGATAAAATAATTTGGGCACTAATGGGTTAGATGGGCCCGCATTTGCCAGGCTGCCAGCGTTATTATAAATCTGGGCACAAAATATTTATCCGGCAATCGGATAAATATCCTATCCTACCCAAACCAGCTATTTTTCCGGCCGCAGACTTGGGCGGCCTTGGCCAATACGTACGGCACCCAACGGTGCTCCTAGGTACCGGCTAAACCGTGTCTTTGCGGCGGATAAAAACAGCAGCCGGGCAACTGACGACCTCAACCCTAGCAAGTAAGGAATCACGGATCGCCAGTCGGCAAGTTTCGTACCTGCCTGCAGCAGAGTCGAATTATCGCCAATATTATTAGCTTACTTTTGGTGTTCGTGACCGTCACATAAATCTCTGACATACGTTAACTCTAACTCTAACCCTAAACCGTGAACCTTAAACAGTGGCGTATTTAGGATTTGGCAAAGGCGGGGCATGGCGAGCGCGCAGAGCGCAAGCCTATAACGGGGGTCTGGGGGCGGAGCCCCCAGCGGGGTCCAGGGGCAGAGCCCCTGGTCGGGGGTCAGGGGGCAAAGCCCCCTGAGGGCCCTGAAGCTGAAACACTTTTTGCTTTTGAATGTTCAATGGAAGCCGCAAATTCGCCCATTTTTTCTGAAATTCGGAAACGCAGAAAATCACAGCGTCATATCAGATGCAATCTCACGTGGCGATTTTAATCGCATATTGTATCGGTATGAAAAAATACCATCAAACATTGTTTAATTTTGCAATTCTTGCTTGACAACGGCAAAAACGCACCTTTTTATATTAAGTCGCCTTAAAAAATTTTCATGGTCGGGCCAAAGGGGGGGCATCGCACCGTGGCCCTCCCCCTAAATACGCCACTGACCTTAAACCCTACACCATAACATTGACCTAATTCTGGTCATTACACGTAAGGCAACAACGGTGCCGCTGCCTAGCAAGTGCGATTGAGTTTTTCGTCTTGTTCATTGCCAGAAAAATAGCCTACAGGTTGTTTTTACGGCTGTCAGACGAATAGTCACCGCAATAAATGTAACAGTCATACATTTTTGTGGATCGCTGTAGACCTGTAAGTACTTGGTATAATTGTGTAGGCCTATACCTGGCGGAACACAGAAATGTAGAATATACTGCGAAAACAACCGAGAGCATTGCCGTAATTGGCGAAATGATTACTAGTTAGAAGGATGAATGAATGAATTTTATTATAGCGCTGCAGCCATAAGGCTGGATTGCACAATACGGTACATGTAGGGCCTAGATCTAGGCCTATGCAGTATATAATGTAATACGATCACCTAGAAAGATTTCATACCCAACTGGCATTTTTTGTCGGTCGGCGCAGCGCAAAGCGAAACTGAATTTGTAGCTGAAACATTTCATCAAATATAAATAATTTTGCACCGCCTTGCAGTTTCCGTTAGGCGTACAAGGTGCAAAAATAAAACCAACTGCAAAAGGCGGGTCGGTGGGGCTGGACGGCTCTGATGAGGGAATTCATGGCGGGAAGAAGAAGGAAAACGAAGCGACGGCAACGTTGTCACGATCGAGTTGCGCGATCGCATGATTGACAGCGACTGGTTGGGTGGCACCTAGTTGGCAATGTCGGATTGCAGGCCGGCCGGGCGGCAGTGCGCTACTTGCATAGCAAACGACACGGAACGGCGCTCGCATAATCCACTGACCGACCGACTGACGACGACGACGACCGTGCTGGACCATAGGTTCTGTGTGCTGGACTGACCGGGTGCCGGACTGTGTCGCCGCCGGGCGGCCTTGGCCACGGACGGGCTCAGCTGGAGGCCGCCGCGCCGCCGCCGGGACACGGCGACAACGATGCCGACGAGGAAGGGGCGTTGAGCACAAATGCGTCTTGTGGGAAACGTTGCGAGCTTCGTCGATTCACACCCGACGTGTCGACTCGGCGCTTTTTTGCTCGGCAGCCACCCAGTCAGTGCTCGGTTCATCGCCCGGTGCCTGCCTGCCCGGCCAATCGCGACCTATTGACTGAACGACCTGCTTGGTTAAAGCTGCTCTGTTTCAAGCCGATGCGGCTTTCCACGCAGAACGCGAGCTGCTGACGCCTGTCGGCTGATCAGCTAGCTGAGTTACTGTCGCATAGTCCAGCGCCTGCAGTGCAATGAATTCGATACAGGCTCCACGCCAGCGCCTCACCTCACTGATGTCTTCCTATACTTGTCCACCGACAATCAATAGACACGACGTTTACATTAGCCGACCAATCGTACCGACTCCCAGTTTGATCAACCTATGGGAACGGGATGTGCTGTATATATATACCTTGCCTAAGCCTAAAATAAGTAAATAATTAAACATATACTATTTGGGGTTACAGACTATGGCAGTCACAGTCAAACCCACTTATCTGTTCAAATAATTGATCTCAGTGCTTTGAGCTGAGGTTCCATGAACTTAGAGCTATACGCACACCTTCGGCCTCTTTTTTCCAACGTAAAACAGAGCGGTATATAGACTTTTAGAGTATATATGTGTTTAGGTGCGGAAGAATACTGTCTGCCGGAAGTGTTTCACGCCGAGTGCGCGGTGGGTGAGGTCGTGGTCATGGAGAGGGCAAGGTTTGGCCGCATGGAGCTCGGCAGATGCGTCACACGTAACTACGGCTACATCGGTTGTGCCGTCGACGTCCTGACGACGCTCGATGATGCCTGCTCCGGACATCGAGCGTGTGATCTGAGTGTATCCGACCCCGCGCTGGTCCGCACCAAACCGTGCCCCAAGGACTTCGCCGCCTACCTGGACGCCGAATACAGATGTGTGCCAGGTAAGTCCGCCAGACGTCGCAGCTTTAATGAAATGCCGGATTACTCTCGACCGTCGGTCAGTAAAATAGCCTACCTCAGTAACAGATTTGCGTTGTATACGATTTGCTTGGCGCGTTAGACTGAAGGTGTCCCCATCGCCGTTCTGTTTTGTTAGAGCAAGTACGTAAACAGAACAAAAGCCGAGCTGTCACTGTTGACAACTTATAGGAACTTATCGTCGCTCTATCCAATGGTAAAAGTAAAAGGTAAAGATCGTCAATTTGTATAGCGCATCGTCGCGTATACACGCCTCTAATGCGCTTTCATCACTGACCAGAGCCGTCGGCTGCCCAGCCGCCGCGTGCAGCCTGCAGACACAGGCTAGCGCAACGGCCAGGCCAGGCAGCCCCAGTCAGCTGTACCAAGGTCCCCACCTTCCGTAACCCATAAAATGGGTTACTACTCATTTAACCGACCCCGGAGGGATGGCAGGCTGAGTTGGCTCTGTTGATTGACTGATAGCGGACGCTTTACCCACAAAGTGGTCACACGGCCATCCATCAGTCTAGCGCAGGATAGGGATAGTTCGCCGGCCAGGACCGACGTTCTAACCACTATATGCTACACCACCAACGGTATTCATCACCGATCCTCTGCGACGTACCATTTAGCCACAACATAAAATGTTACAGACGACAAACAAACGAACGACAAGTTGTATCATAAGGGCGAGTACGGGTCGGCTAAAAAGCGTATTTTCGAACTGTCTTTGTGGTGTGCACGACTAGACCGTTGACCTAGCAGTGTACAACCCTAATCTAACCCCGACATTCTGCCTTTTGAACTAAAAATTAGCACAACGATTACTGTTGCCGTGGAAAAGTTGACAGTATTTTTACACCAATTTCGGTTTAACTGAACTTTATACTTTTCCAGTTATAAGCCCATAGGCCTATGGGACAGAAGGACAGACAGACACGTACAATGCGGCCTGTAGGATGCCGCATTACAATTCAGTGTATTGTAATTATATCCAATTTAAAAAATAATCCTTAGATGCATAAAACCGACGTGTTAGTTAGTGTAACTTCGCGTGTCGTTGTACATACAGTTGTGGACGTGGACGACCGAGCGTGCGAGGAGTCAGGATTAGACGTTCTGCGCGACGTCGAAGGATACATATCCGGCGCCGATATGCTATTGGCGCAGTGCGTACTCGCTTTCAACATGGCGCCAGGACAGCGACTGAACGTAACTGTGCTTGACTTCACTGCTAACTCAACGACATCGACCACTGCCGGCGCTGAGAACCAGCTGCAGCAGCCGGCAGATGGTACCACGCCGCGCTGTCCGTCGTCTCAGGTACGTCTAACCAGCAGTAATCCAGCCAGGGACCAGCTGAGCCCACCCAGTACGCATGCGCGGCGCCGACTTGCGCCCGGCGCGCCCATATAGCGGCGTCGTAGCGAGGCCAATCCATTAATAAGCAGTCGCAATGGATCGGCGTCAGAGACGTGTAGTTCTACACGGGCAGCGGCGTCACCGGCCGACTTTATTAACCTGCTTCAGCGCCTGCAGTGCGCGTGCGCGTCTTCTCTTCTTCCGGTCTGCGCGTGATGGAAGTAATCACGTGAAAGTTATGGACGTCTTTGAACTGCATCCTGTGCACAGTAAACAAGTCCGCCGTCGTCGACCCGACTTTCTCATTATTTTCGTGAACAACAGAAGCTAAAGGCCGCTCCAATTGGTTTACAATGCGACCTGTCAGCAGCTGTGAACAGTGTGAGAAATTGCGGTCGCGCTGTTGTCTATTGTAGGTCGACATTAGTCGCCCGTTCGTCTTCAGCCGAAAGGGCGAGGTTGCGTATAAAACAAGCAGACACGTCGCGGCGTCAGTGCTGACGTGTTTGCGGCCATCCACGTCGTCATGATGTGTAGCCACTAATGGACGTCCCAGCATTGAATTTGTGTGATCTGTTGCTTGCGACCCTTAGCCAGCAGCTATACCATGGATACGCAGACTACGGGCGGGCGTCCGAATCTGTGGTTATGGGAGATGTGCGTAATTTTCGTACTTTTGTTGACGTTTCTTGATGATGACCTTTGACATTTTGACTTTGAAATTGGCACACCGGTTACGAAATACCCTGCGGACGTTTACACAAATTTTATTTTTTGTTACATTTTTTCTTTGGTTTTTAGAAGACCGTACTTAAGTAACGGTTGACCTATTGGCATGGTTGTCGCTGTCTGTCTGTCTGTCTGCCCGTCTGTCCGTCTGTAACGGATGTATTGCGGCTAAGCTTTAGGTCGTAGGATAAAACTTTTACACGAATAATTAGTTGTGTGTAAACCTCGGTCACGCAAAATTTCAGCCATGTATTGCAAAGGGAACAATTTCAAGTTGGGGTTTTGAATGGACGGGGAGGAGGGTGAGAAATTCAGTGGAAAACTGGCTATAATCTCAGTTGTACGCAGAATTGTGCCATGCGTTTCTAGGCAATTTGTCACCAAAAATATTTCCCCCAGTTTTTTTAAATTTTTTTCTCCCCCAATTTTTTCCAGGATGCATTTGCCTCCACCTGTCAATGAAGTGGACGCCCCTGGTCTTGTTGGCTTAGTATCAGCTCGTCTACCGTCATCAATTTTTACGCGCGATAGCAGAATGCTTCGCGCGTCTTAGCTATGGCCTGGGCGTCTGTCCGTCTGTCCGTGCGTCACACTGCTGTATTGTGTCAAAACGGTGCAAGCTAGGATCACGAAATCTTCACTGATGGCTGCCCCAAGTACTCTAGTTTATAGTGACAAAATTTCGTGCCCTTGGGTGAGGGGGTTTCTCTCGAACTAGGGCGTCAAAGAGGGGTACCCTCATAAAAAGACGTTATTTTGCCGCTATTGGCTCTTATAGTGTGAAAACAGTTGCAGTTAGGTACAGACTTGCTGCTTATCATAACAAGCACTAGTGACAGGTTTTTTAGATTTGTCAACATCAATGACCTTGAACGACCTTGAACCCCCGAAAAAGGTGTTTATAGTGAATTTACTTGTCTTTAGTTCAGGCGCGCCTAGTTTGTCTTCGCTTGAATGCTTAAGTTGGTGCAATTTTTGAGAATTTATATGTCACAAGGAAGCAGAGCGGCGTGTTTTGGAGTCACATATTAGCTTTGATATGACCTAAAATCACCTTGGATGACTCTGAAGGTCACTGACAATCAGTACGGTCGGCTATCCTAGCGTCAGCTGGGCTTCTTGTGACTTAGGACACAGTACGGCACAGACAAACAGGTGGACAGACGGACGGACGGACAGACGTACAGGCAAGACGTTTAATGCGGCCTGTGCGACTGCCACGTGATAAAACTGTTGCACATTTGCTTTTGCATTTAATTACGGGTTTGCCCAAACACCGCAGATCACAACAGATCACCACAGATCTTAACCCTAACCCTAACTTTAACCCTAATTTTAACCATAACCCTAACTCTGCGTGGCCATATTACGATCTGAAGTTTAAAACTAGAACAATATCTGCCATCTTAGCTAATCTGTGGTAATCTGTGATGATATGTGGTGATCTGTGATTCTGTGGTGTTTCGTGTTTCGGCAGACCCGTAGTTAAATGCCAAAACAAATGCGCAAGATTTTTATCACGTCCGAAGGCCGTGACCGTTTAACTACTGCTTTTCTGTGACCGTGTTCGATTTCGATATTAATTTGTTTTAAGAGACAGCAAAATACGTTGACTTTTAAGAGCAGTTTTTATTCCGTCCTACTAATTTGTTCTCTAGCGCCTTTGTAGCTCCGTGTATACATACTGTTGTTAGTTTGTTACTGTATAAACAGGAAAAGTTCTATGTCACAGAAAAAAGTCAGGCAAATATACGCGAGTAGAACGTAAAACACAGCGAGGCTTATTTTAGTGCATTGTTCGTCTCATTGCCTTTCTCTCAATGTTTGGTTAACTGTACCGTAATATCGATAAGTTATGTTTAATCAAAAGCACAGAATTCTATATATTTTGGTAAATGTGTCAAAACGAAACTGATAGACTAGAAGCGCGGGCGTGTAGATGACATTCAAAACTAATATGATAAACCAAAGAAATGGTTGCTTAATGTAACAAATAGCCCAGCTGTCGCTAGGGAAGACGTGCTACAGCCTACACAATTCATGTTGCAGTACTGACCTTCAAGGTCATCTAAGGTCAATGATTTCCATCTCATGTGACAGGGCATATGCCACTTTCTGTTAGTGATTAATAGTAACCTTGGCCGTATATTTCACCGTTTCCGAGATATGGCCAGTTTTCCGTTGAAAAACGCAGATTTTTCTACTTTCCGTCCATTCAACTCCGAATTTGAAAATGTTTCCCTTGCACTAAATGTCTGACATTTTGCATGTCCGAGTTTAACATACATGGTTAATTATTCGCGTAAAAAGCTTTTCAACTACGACCTACTGTTTAGCCACAATACATCCGTTACAGACAAACGGAAGGACAGATAGACTACACGTCGTGCCAAAGACGCCCTGCGCGTCAAAAGAGATAAAAGACAAATGCAGCTAAATATCGAAAAAGCCGTGAAGCAATGAGAGACAGAGCAGTCTGGAAACGTCTTATCCCCTGCGATGACGGTCGACAGAAAAACGTTAATCGTTATTATATCAAATTTCGTTAATAAACTGTAATCGAAAAAGTTTTTTTTCTGTGTGTCATTTATGTCGGATGTTAATATGAGAGTGGATGTGTGATGGTTGGACTGGTGCAGTTGGCGACATTGACTGAGCTGCCTGTGGGCGGCGAAGGGCTGGCGGCAGTGGACGGCGGCAGCGTATCAGTCTGCGGCGGACTGCACAGACACAGATACGTCTACACGTCCCGATCCAACCACGTTCAACTCCGCCTCTTGCCGTCCGTCGACATGAGGTTCTTACTCAAATTCGAAGGTTCGTCGATGACGCTGCGAACTTTTTCCGACGTTAAACGCCGTAATTTCCACCAGCAGTCAAAGTTCACATTAAAAACATTTAAATTAAGTAACGGTTCAAACATAACTTATTCTCGTTCTACAAGCGCGTTTGAGATTACTTGCAGTTAACGCACTATATAAATTATTTAATTAAGCTTACTTACTTGCTGTTAAATTTTGAAATATTTCACTTTTGAAACACGTTCTAAAACAAACTTCCGGCAAATGTGTTCATAATACACGTGCTAATGCTGGACGTTTACTAGAAGTTTGCTGGATGTTTGCTGGATCGTGTAAACACCTTATAAGTTGCCAAACGAAGCTTTTTCGGGAAACCGTCTCCATTGGCATGGCCTGTGTTTGAAGCTAGTATACTGGGGTATTGCGATACGGAAGGTGAAGCCCCCAAAAGCGAAGCGGCAGTACAGCATCAGGTTTATGCCGTTGAAAAATCGCCCAACGACGTTCTTTAGAAAGGCTAAAAATTACCCAGCCCATCGTCAGTTTTCAGAATATTTCCCTGTCGTTTTTCCATTCCCCCCGGATGGAAAATTCTTAGCTCTTTAGATTTACTCTTCAGATTTACAGAAAAAAACTCATCATCGAGTCTGGGAAGGTTGTTTTTCTGTAGCGACGCTATGCTTAATAGGTCAAACAATCGTATCCTTGGCCGATAAACCGACTCATACCTTGCTACTGACTGCGTGAAAGTGTTGGCGGATTTGCAGTGGCGGTGTGAAGCGCAGTTGATGATGTAATTGTTCCGTCACCTCTCTGTCATCTGCGTCTGTCTGTGTGTGTGTGTGTGTTGTGCTGTGCAGTCGTCGGCTGCGCTGATTTGGTCGCACCTGCCGGAGCGCACGTGCTGCGCGATGACGCCGCAGCTGCGCTGACGGTCATCTGCGACGCCAGTCGAGAGACTTTCCGACTGGTCTGCGTCGGTCGACGATGGACCGGAAAACTGCACAACTGCACGCAACCAGGTGCCTCAGTGCATGCATCTCTCAGAAACAGTGTGGGGCAAATCTCTGACAACTTTGAATCCCCAACTTCTTCCTGTAATATCACGGATTATCAGTCACTCGTCGTTGTTCATCTCAACCACGCACTACTTGCGAGACAGAGTTTTTAAGACACAGCGATCTCAGCTACATCAATTTGTCCAGACTGAAATACGTCGGTTCGTAAGTAATCAGTAAGTTGCTGAAAAAATCACTTTTTTGAGTAGAACAATTTCTCATATTTTCCGAAACATGTACGATGAAGTAAATAATAGTGTATGTTTTCATTTATTATCAACATATGGTGGTGTGAATAATAAACTTGTACATAACCTAAAATGCAACTATATAATAGAGTGTTTCTATAATTTTGTTTTTTTGTGTGTTATTTAGCTGTTTTTCGAAGATCGGATGCCGAAAGTTCTGAAGAATATGACGTGATGCCGCCACTTGGTAGGTAAAATGCAGTGTATCGTACTGTAAATGGCCGGTTAAATAGCTGACGTTCGATCGTTCGTAGCGATTGTAGCCATTTGATCCATCGTTCGGCGCTGTTGGATGCGTGCGATCAAGATACTTTCTTAAATTGATTGCAATTGCTCATATTCGCGTGCTCTATATTACTCGTCGAGGCTCTGGAAAAAAACGCCAGGCCTCTGTTTGGGTCGTAGGTAACTAGCTGTGTCTCTTTTCTAACTGTTCAACGTTCGACCCTCTTTCTGTAACGTCGACGACAAGTTTGAGCGCTAAGTTTGGCACAAGCATTTTTGAAACACAGCCTATCAGCAAAAAGTCATTAAGCTAAGTGATGCGTGGCATTAAATTGATGGAAACTCTGACCAAATCAACCACCTTTACTGCATATTGACGCTTTTAGTCATCTGTTGACTGCTGAGACAGATTATATGGCAAACCCAACAGTTAACCAGTATTTATTTATTTGAGATTCAAGTCCCTAAATCAGCGAATAAATAGAAAGACACGGCATATTATGTGGCAAACGCAAATGCTTTGAGCAGAACTACTATTAACGCAATTCATTGGCGCTAAGAAAAATGCGATAAAGAGCATCTTAGTCTTATATCTTGTAAAACGTTAATAATGTTTAGTGTTCAGTTAGTTTTAACTCTTTGTCTGTGTTCGGTGAATAAAGAAGTAGCTGCTTTGCAGGTATATCAGTGGTGATAGCTGTTGGTATTGCACTGGTTATTGTCGTCTATGCCACACTGTTCGTCGTCTGTATTCTCTTCATTCGCAAGTACGATCATCATTTTATCGCACTTTTTTTGCACATTTTGAGGTTTTCTAGCACCTATTCACCCAGTCAGAATTTGCATTGCGAGCCAGTTTCGGCCAAACTAACACACACGACTCGGAGCGATGCTTTTCAGTGCCAAATGACTGACTTTAGCTTTTCTTAACGCAGCGAGTCTTCACCTACAGCAATTACAAAGTTCGCTGATTTGTGTTAAACTCAGAGCTTTTGACAAGGCCTACACAGGTCACAGTTGCTACTGTTCTTCTTGCGTCTAGAACACAAATCCTATCAATCTGCGATAACACTCATTGTCCAGTGTGTTAACAGAGTGAACGTTGGGCGTTAATTTCTGTCGGGCTTGGAGTATGGATTTTGTCATCGTGGAGGTCCATGGTGCATGCCTGCCACCGGTAGCGCCGTCCACCATGCAGGCGAGGTTGGTCCGGTGTGGCGTACGCTGGTGTTGTGTAACTATGCGTGCTTGTCGGCCGGTAGCTGATGAGCTTCCTCGTCCGCGCTGCAGCCGTCTACAGCTTTAACGGATATAATCCCTCTGGAAATAATACATGCCTTCCCCGAACAACATTCCCCGGAAACATGCCCCTTCTCGTATGACAGAATACTTCACTGCTGGCATGCAATAATAATAATATTATACGTCCCATCTACATATATGTTTTTGTGGAAGTTTGTCCGTGAGTGGCATTACCCCCTTGGACGACATGATCTTATAAATATAATCCCCAAAGAAAATTTCTCGGGTAAAATGTTTCATGATATAGGAAAAGCTACTTCACTATTGCCTATATTGTAGTGTAATACTTTCCGTTCCATTGGGGGGCATTATTTCCGGAGGCAGATATTGGTCAGGGTGGTAAACGTCGTGTACTAGTACTAGGAGTCTGGGAGGACACGATGTACGGGGCTGGTAGTGGTGTCGACGAGGCGACGCGCGATCCATCATGATGAGATTGCAATCGCCCGCCCGTCCGCTCAGTCCTCATACTGCACACCAGCAGTCTGCGCGCTGCTCGCTCACTCGTTAAGTACTGCTAACATGCTGCCATGCGATTCCAGACTCCAGAAGCAGCAAAAATCAAATCCACTCGACCGCAGTCTGAAAACATTGATCACGGCGCGGAAATAAACGAGCGCCAGTTTATAATGCGAGCGATAACTGCGTTTGTAGGTCCGATAAATGCGTAATTTATTATCTGACCGTATGTCGTACAGTACTTACGCGTCTTGCTGTTCGTTTGCCCGTCTTTGCCATATAGGCTTTCAACCAGGAAAGAAGAAAATAATAGGTGTGCACGTTCTCCAGAGCAGGAGTGGTGGGTGTGCCAATTTTGATTCAATAGATTGTAGGTAAATGTTACCGGACATCAAACACCTGAAGAAAATGGTTTGTGCGGTGACTTACTTTACTGTCAACGCCTGAGATGCTATAGGCAACTGGACGGACGGTCGCATATTTTGTCGTCACTCGGCGCCGCGCCGACATTTTTCCATGATTCGCATCTGTGTAATGTCGCGATAGAACACTTTGCTGCAAACAATAAAACGTCTAAAAGGCGTCGTGACTAGAAATTCACGAATAAACGTCTTTGTAGATAAGACACCGTGTAGAAAGTTTTTACATTGTAGTCATTGTTGTGTTGGTTGTCAGACGGGTGCGGCGATGGATGCTGCCGGCGTCTCTATCAGACGACGTCGTCAACGCCAGCAATACGCCTCACACTCGCCTGTTCGTCGCGTCTCCCACGCTGCCCACACTGCAGTCGCCTCGTCGCGGCAGCACGTCACCGTCCTGGTGTCGGTTACCGTTCGCCGCCGTCTGTAGCTGCGGTCAGCGTGGTGACACTGGTGTTGTCGACACGGACAGTTGCTGCGGAGAGCCAGGCCGACGACAGTTGGAACTGGGTCGGCTAAGTCCGTCCGTGGCGTGCGTTCCGCCCCCGCCACCCCCGGCCGAGTGCCGTCGACTGTCGGCGGACGACGTGAGTGAGCTGAGCGGTGGGGCTCTGGTCGACACGTCCTCCACGTTGAACGATCCACATCGACGCCGCCGCACCATTGACAAGCCGATCTACCTGCCGCTGGGACGAGCGCCATCCAGCGACCACGACCGCACTACTTCCACTGCGGCTCCGTCGACCATGATCACGCGTTCATCTCCGACGGACGATTGCACGATAATCCCGATCTGCTGTTTGTCAGTTGATCGTTCGTTTTGAGTTGACACGACACGATAATAAGTTTACGCATCATGTTGCCGAGAAGCGTCGCATGCGTCATAAAGATCGCGGACCTGTATGCAGAATACTTATCCAAAAGTGTATCGGTCCATATATTCCACGCAACTGGCCTCCATATGTAGTCTCAGAATGCAACGGTTTGCATCTAAGTTTTTCTGATTTCCTGCTGCAAAAGAAAACTTTGCCGCTTTTCGGTACTTTGTTTTGCTCCAGATTTTTGCCAGCTCATCATCCCAGAAATTTCTCTAGGTCTACTTGCTCTTGTTGGGGGTTTGCCGCTGTTTGCCTAATTATTGTCCATGCGCTGTTCAGACTATAGCAAACATCATTTTGTCAAGCTCTTAGGCTCATAATTATTTCATTTATTTCAAGTTTACGTGCAGTCGGACGTGGGCGTGATTTTTGCCAAGATCGATTCCTTCTTTTGCTGGACTCATATAACACGTTCAACTACAGAGAACAGTAAAATATACTGTAAAATGCGGCATTACTTTAGTGCGCTCAGTACCGCGTTTGCGTCTAAAAATTGGATAATGAAACAAATATCTATCAAAGTTTTTGTTCGTTTATTTGTCATTTATTTTTGCCGCGCTATAGCCTATGCCAGTACACGTAGTGACGTCGCGCAAAGCGCACTATTGCCACCATTGTTCGTCCGTTCGTCCGTCTGTCCGCCTGTGACGCTGATGTATCGTGGTGGTGTAGATTTGGATCGTTGTGTTGCTTAGGTACTGAGTCTGATAGCCTAGATCTTCGCTCAACGTCGGTGCGACCTAGTCCCAAGAGAACGTCCCCAAGTTTTTGGCCGGAATATGGATGCATGGGGTGACAGTTTTCAGCACAAAACATGCAATACGCCAATAACTCTGAAACAGGGCAAGATAGGACTAACGTTGCTCTAAGCTCATACTGTCTATTAATAGGGAGTTGAATAACGCACTTTGGATTGATAGCAAAGTCGATGACTAGCCTATGGACAACCTTGAATTACGCACTTTATTGTGCAAAACATGCATTTTTGAAGCCCATCAGGAAATAACTAAATGCACTTTCATTGACAAAAAATGTATCGGCAATCCGTGGATAGGCCTACTTCTGTTCATTCTCTTACTGTCAGCCACGTCAATAAGATTTATTGTGGCATCTCGCAGCTTCTTTGTGATAACGCTATCCTAAGCCAATTACTGCTGAAAAAAGAAAGGCGAGAGGAGTATTTTTTACGTGCGCGTTTGTTGGAAATAGACCCAATGATTATGATAAAATATCGAAGCTCAACACAATGAAAATGTAAAATAATAATCGTCATTGTAATAACGCCTATATAACGGGATGCATTTTTTGTTTCTGTTATAAAGTGAGCAGAGCCGTAGCTACATTAAGGCACGAGGAGGCATGCACTTGCCTCCTTGTTCTCAGACGCTTGCAAAAGTTGTATCACAAAACACGAGTTTCAGCTAAGTGAATTTTGAAAGCTTTTCAGCTTCTTCGCTCCCCAGATTCCCCATCGGAAGAATTAATTTTAGTTAGCAATAGACCCCAATGCCGGACAGCCGTGAATTTCACGGCCTGCTTAGCACTTTCGCGGCTGAAGTCCCGGCTTAGCCGCGATTTTCGCGGCGGCGGCGGCTTAGCAAAAAAAAATTAGAGGCTGGCGGCCGGCTAAGAGGTTTAGTTAGCAAGCAAATAGGCTACATACAGTTAAATAGCATAGCAGTTTTCATCTGCCTATGTAAATTTTTTAGTGTAAGATTTGAAGGTGCAATGTTACACTTGCGTTTCGCGTTGTTACCTATACAGATTGTAAACAGAATTACGATCCACCGTAGCCAAATACAGATGAACACGGTAGCTTTCAGTGTTTGACTGTAAAGCATGTGTATCACAAAACAAGAGTTTCAGTTAAGTAGGCCTAAATTTTGAAAGCTTTCCAGTTTCTGGGGGGGCTTCGCCCCAGACCTTCCACCTGGGCTCCGTCCCTGGACCCGCTGGGAGACACTTTCCCCAGACTCCCTTAACTGCCTCCTCGTTTTTCACATCCTGGCTACGGTCCCTGGTGAGGGCTATTGTCGGAAGCTGTACGGGACCGTAGGGGTGCAGCAAGACAATCACGTAGGCTATATGTATTTGTTGAGTCTGGAAAAGTATGTAAAAAAGGCAAATTTCAGCTTTGTGCAAATTTAATAAATGAAAAGGTTTCAGCCCTCAGCGATGGTACGGTTGGATAAGGCGTTGGTCACTTAGGCTGTCCACAGTAACCATGCGCTAGCTGAAGCGGTTTGGCCGCGATTCGCAATGCACGTAGGCCCTATTTGGGGCTGCGGCCACAACCACCGTTTGGGGAGAATGGGAATCGTACGATTTGTATGAGATCTGAATCGGTACCACATGGTAGCGGTCGGACAACTTGCTTGCTTATAGTTTTTCGGTGACGTAAGCTTACCGTTTAGCCACAATACATGTGTTACAAACAAACAACAGACAGACAGACGACAGACCTAAGCCTGCGACATAGGCTCGGCCGTTAGTATACTGTCGGCCAAAAAGAGATAGCTCCTATGAGAGATGGTCGCAACTAAATTTATTTATACAAAAATAATCACTAGTAGCTGAGCGTCTGTTTTCAACAAATCTAATTATTTTTTCAGGAACGTGACACTTTCCAGAGATGTTCGGACGCGGTTTTTATATCTGTGCTCTCATGTTTAGAAATTTGAACTTCAGACTCTGAGTGGCGAATCTAATCAAGTGCGTTTACTGCGCTAATAATAGGCCTATCACCGGACACCGACTTGCCTTAGCCTACTTACTTATTTACTGTATAATGTTTTATCGTTGCGTCACTAATGACCATGGTCACTATATAAACAAAAACAACAGCCTGCGGTCGTCTGCTCGTCGTCTGCTCAGTCGTCTGTTTTGGAGTTTATACTTATTTTATTTCCTTGCTATACATTAGTCAATGTTAGTAACAATGCATAGAATGATATAATGCATTGAGCTAAATAAGAATAAGGTGACAACGTAAACTGTAAGTGGAAAAAGTGGTTTAGTGAAGTGTGTTAACTTTCAGATCAGAGTCGTATATAGTAAGGCTAGATATAATATGGTTACTACCTCGTTGGTTACTACAGGCCGACTGCTTTTTAGGCTGCTTCGTAAAGAAGCATTTGCCAGAGTCCGCGTTTGGTGTTCGGTTTGTCCATTATCATTGGTACCCAAGTCATTATAAACAAGTGGTGCTCGTTTATCACTGCCCGTCGAGCTTCAAGTCACGGTAAGTCCAGTTATACAATAAATAGAACTAAATGTAAACAAATATGCAAATTCCATTGGCTAACCCAAAGAGTAATGCTGACAGTATGATGGCTCGGTTTGTTGCAGATGAAGCATGTTAGGTGAAGATGGTGGCAGTTAGATATATTTTTCTCTGTTGCATTAAAGTTATTGCATCTTGCTACTGTATATTTTTGTTATTCTGTAGATGATTAATGAGAGTTTCGGCAACTAAATGAATTTTGTCGGTGACATTCATGGCAAAGCAACCGAAATATGGTATGCTTTTATTTTGTAAAATTTGCGTATACGTGCTAAAAATTTCTGGCAGCAGACTTAAATCGCATCAGTGAAGTTTGAAGCATATTAAGAAAGCAGTTTAGTTTTAGCTTGTTTTTGTTTGCTGTTGATATAGGTTTAATTTAGTAGTGTTCAATCACATTAAGTTGGTTTAGTTGTGAAAATTAACTGAACTGGAAATGAACTGCGGTGAAATACAATACAGTGGTTTTTTGAATATTCTGTAACTGTCAGTCTTTGGACTGCTGGAAACCCCAGCAGAAGTTAGTGGGCAAGGCTATGAGGCATGTTCGGATACTACCAGTGCACAGGTCAGAAGTGCTTCTGTGTCATCTGTGCCGTCAGTCAACAGAGCATCAACATCAGCAGACCGCAGTAGGCTCAGGTATTTGCTTAGTCTTTTCATTATTCTGTTTTTTTTTGTGATTTAAATATAACATTTTTGCTTTAGATATTGATGCAAACCCTTTGCTGCTGGTACCTACAACGTGCAAAGTGCTGTTGTTAGCGTTTAGCCAACACCTGGATTGTACTTTTTGCTTACGAAGTTATGATTGCTGCTAGGAATGCAATGAAATTTCCGTTACTCGTTTTGGCAGTGTCACAATAAACAGCAGATATTGTTGCTTTTTTGCATAGCTATTCATCAAAGCTGCTCAATGGTGTGTGATTCATATAAATTCTGCACTTGTCAAAGACGTTTTTGTATTATAATTATCAAATATTGGCAAGTTTGACATGGATCATAGTGTGACAGTGGTAATGTTCAGCAGTCGTCTGGCTGATGTTGATTCTGTTATTAAAGCTGTGTAACTGAGCATGCCACTAGTCAAACCTAGTACCTAGTATGAGGTCTGCTATCTGAAGTGGAAACGGAGTGTCCACTGTCCAGTCTTAGCCGAAATCCATCCCCACTGAAACAATCATACTGGATAGCCAGTTATTCACCGCAGTAATCCCCATGAGCCCGTGTAGCTCAGTTACCATGGTTGATGTTGTCAGCTCGGCACAGCGACAGTCCAGCAGTGCCAGATCATCGTCAGCATCTGGATCAGCAAGGCAGCAGTCGCGAACTCCTCGAGGCTCCCGATGTACTCCACATACCTCCTCAAGTGCTACTCCTGCTGCTGATGGTTCTGCCGTTATACTGGGTTGGTAATATTGTCTGCAATTGTGCTAATGCTAAACACATGAGAACATCAACTTATTTATTTCCGCAGTATTGTAGTAAGTTACTTACTGCTGTCTGACGTTTTTGACTGTTGTATTGAACTCGATAAACGGCGGTGCTAACAGTGATATGACAAGATTTTTGGCTAATTTTGTTTTTCGATATCTCTTAAAATTGTGAAAACCACATCATGTATCTGTGTGAAAAATATTCCACTAGATCGCTTAATTGCAGCTAATGACTTTTCAAACAAAAAGCCCAGCTGTCACTACAGAAGACGTGCTGCAGCTATATACAATTCCTGTTACAGTACTGAACTTCAAGGTCATTCAAGGTCGATGATTTTCATGTCATCTGAAAGACAATATGCAACTTACTATTAGTGATCAGTAGCAAAATAGGCCTTATGTCTCACCGTATCGGAGATACATACAGTTTTTTCATTGAAAAATACACATTTTTCCTAATAGCTAATTATTTGTGCAAAACGTTTTTTCCTGACCTACCCAAGAGCCACAGTACATCTGTGATCCACAAACAGACAGACAGACGGACACCATAAATGCGCTATACAGCTTAGCTGTAACACGTCAAAAATTACACTTACTGCGTGAAAATTGACAGTAGCACATGAATATGTAAAATAAAATGCCCTCTGTGTGTAAAGCCAGATTTTCAGAATTTCTCAATTTTTAATGTGAAAACAGTTGAGTATGTGTCTTTTGACATACATCATAAGCACTGCTGTAGCTATAGCTGCTTAGCTGCATATATTGCTTAAAGGATTAATAAACAGCTGAAAACTGTAAAATTGCATAATGGTCCTAGATTTTTACCAGATGAAGTCATGCTCATCTATAGTAAAATTGAAGAAAAAGACGGCGTTGAAATATGCCAGTTTCCCTCAGTGTACTTGATGAATGGATGGGTTCTGCTAGTTATGTGATGCCTGTGTGTTTGCACAGCTATTGTTGAAGGACGTGGACTTGCCAAGGGTGAGGTGGGAATGGCCAGCATTGACCTGAAGCATCCGTTGTTAACTCTTTCGCAGTTTGCCGACAATCAGACGTACACCAGGCTGATGACTCGACTTAATATCCTGCAACCGATTGAGGTTCGTTTAGTAGCAGGTTTTTACTTACGTTCTTTTTCTGTTGAGATGGAACATATTAATTGATTACATATGTGTTCTGTCATAAATTATCCAAAGCAAATGGTGTCTTGTATTCTTACTTGTTACTGGATCATTATTAACATGTTTAGTGATAGAGAACATGGAAAACACGTCAAGTGAGTGAGTAGGGTTTAACGTCCCACCCAACACAGTAGAGGTCATGTCGGAGATGGAAAGAAAATATGTTAACCAGTATGCCAGGACAGAAGTGTGCACTAACATAGTGTCCATAGAAGCTCTGTTCTGTGTTTGATTTTTGTATCTAGATCGTGATGCCGAGTACGGCATATGAAACAGGTAACACGTCAAAACTTGTGGATCAGATAGCAGCTGAATTTCCTCGCATCCACGTCAGTACTGTCAGCCGCAAGTACTTCAACGAAGAGAAAGGTATGTACCATATACTTGACTGACTAGACCCATTTTGTTGTAGCTAAAAAGCTGGTTGCAACAATGCAGTAGAGGCGTATATTTAATGTCATGTCATTTTGCAAAATATACAGTACTGTAAAACGTTACATTAAATGTCAGATGAAATGGTGTTACTGATTATTCCGTAGCAGTAGAACGTCAGATAAAACGTGCAGTTGTCGCAGATTGTCTATATTATCTCACTTGGTATCTCATCTAGTGCAGCTGCACCACCTGATTATTGACTGTAGTAGATTATTCTCAGATAGACCTTTTTTGATCAGGCAGTCATAGGATCTTACTGACTAATTGTCAAACTTTAGTATTTAGAGAAGTGAATCGTTCAGTATAGGCACATTACATTCACTGCATGTAACTTGATAGTTATACACTGTGTCTCAAAAAAAACCGGACCCCTGCTACCTTTTGCAATAACTCCAACAGTCCTGGTTCAATAGCAATAGATTTTGACAAAAATAATCGTTAGAGAATCAGCACTTAATATCATGTGTTACTTTGCGAGAAATTTTAAGAACAGAGTACCAGCTGAGGTTTTCCTGTGGCACCAACAGTAGAGGCAACTGCACTGCAGTACTCCAACGAACCAA
>Ga0209671_1000206_pt1 | contig 33109 bp, 24 predicted proteins | sample WorMetHERISLAND2_2_FD_187401 | JGI IMG/M metagenome (GOLD analysis project Ga0209671, IMG submission 187401) | Marine gutless worms symbiont microbial communities from Max Planck institute for Marine Microbiology, Germany - Olavius geniculatus... | ecosystem: Host-associated > Annelida >...
CTTTATGCAGTAATACTGACAGTCGATAGTCGCTGCATAATAGGCCTACATGTAATGCCTTTTGCAACTTGACTTTTTGGAAGACTTTCCGCTATTTTATATATAGGCAAGTTTTTTACGTTTTTTTTAAATTCAAAAAAACGTGACTTTTTACGTTTTTTGAACGGCTTCACACGTTTTCTCGAACTATGGGTATCGGCAGGACCTGATAAATTATATTGGGTATTGGATAGTTTTTTGGTATCATTCGAACCCTACTTTTGACCCCAAAATTTGATGCATTCATCCTTGCCCCAAAATCCATTAGTGGTAAAAGTTTCGTAAAATTCCGTCAACAAGTACGCAAGACATCATGTTAACAATGCTTGTTCAAGACAAACGCATGGACACACACATGAACACTCCGGAAACACAATGCCTCCAGCCAATACAATGACGAATAGTGGCAGATCCAGAAATTTGGAATAGGGTGGGCTATAAATTTGGAATAGGGGGGCTATGCCCCCTCCCCAGAAAATTTAAAGCAAAAATAATGCCTTTTCATGCAAAATTTTTACTTGTTTTCAGATGCATCCAGTCAATAGGGGGGCGGCTGCCCTCCCCCTCCCCCCCTTGAATCTGCCAGTTGGCAGAGACACAAAAAGCCAAAAGTTTCTGTTGTTGTGATACCCCAGCAGAACAGAGGGTGGGGAATGAGGAGGGTTGTCTTACTCCCCAGCAGCTCTCTATTCTCTTTGGTATGATGACTTGGGAAGACTGCAGAAGTTAACGGAGTCTTTTGCAGCAATTCTGCGAGCTCAGACTGATGTCAACAATGCTTGAAAAGTTTCGATGACAGGCAAAGCAGCAGGCAGTTGGTTCCATAAAAATGTAACTGTACCCAAAATAACGTAAAGTTTTTGCATCATTTTCTATGTATTCGCTTCAAATTTCAATGTGTAGCTTTACATACTCGTTACCTATTCTTAGAAGTGCCACATTACAGGTTACACGGATCTCTTCGTCCATCAAGAACAGAAAGGCTTAGAAAATTCAATATCGGCGGGAATGTTCCCCTTGACAGAAATAATAGGCATGCCAATTTTTATGTCAAAAATGTCAAAGACCATATTTGAAGAACATCAAAGACCTCCCAAGAAATGACACATTTCATGTCAACCCAGATCGGGCAAACATGACTTCACCTAATTCGTCTTTTGGTTTCAACTAATTTACCATTTATGACGTGTAAAGACATGTGAAAGCAGACTTTCAATGAGCACGCAGTTTAAGTAAGCGATGTACAGGAACAGTTAGATAGATGGCTGCAAAATATGTCGCCAACAACTGACATATTTCTCATATTTTTAAAACCTTCATGCACTCGTTTAAGCCAAAGTAACACTGAATAAATAAACCATTTGAACAAACAAATAAAAGTAGTAGTTCATTCGTAAACTTACACTGAGATCACAGCACATGCAGTGACAGCCATATGACTTGGCCAAGTCAGTCACCGATTCAATAGTCACACTTTCAGAACTACTGCTGTTCACTGTAACATTATGAACAATGACTGCACTGACTGATATCAACTGTAACATATCATGCAACATACATGGTGGCCACAGTTTTGGAGAAAAAATTCAATAACTTTTCAAAAACTTCCAAGCACCCTCCCCAAATCCATTGCAGCAGCATTTTACCATGCAACGTTGAGCACCAGAACAGCGTTTGGAATCCCGAATTCCCGGCCATTTTCACCGATCCCAAATTCCAGAATTTGTAGGCAACCCAATCCTGGGATTTCAAGATTACAAAAAATTGTTAAAATAACACTTTTGAGGCTAAATGATACAAATAACAATTCTAGTCATCCAATAAATGAAATATTTCAGATGCGAAAGAGTCACACTTCTTGCTGTGCATTGTAACTTGTACTTTAACCATCACAGTCACCCCCTGAAGTTCGAATATACCTTTCGCAGGGGCTTGCTATGCATCCTACGCATAAAATAAGTCTATGAGGGATACTAAAAGAATGACTAATTTGTAAGCTTAATCTCAAAAACGTAATCCCGACATCCTAGGATTACAAATTTCTTAATCCTTTATCCCAGGATTAAAAAAAGTACCGGTATTAAACTAATAACAGGAAACAATACACAATATCTTGCTGCTGTGAAAAAAAGACTTCGAACAACAGAAATATTTACCTTCAGTCAATACAAAACACAGTTTGCCCATGTAAAATCTGACATCAACTGCACGAAGAGAATGCTTCACTGTGGTATAACTGCAACAGAACAATCTTACTTGACACCATTCTATGTTCACAAGAACCAATATGCTACCAGAAGCAACCAGAGATCTGAAATCTAACAGTGTAAATGGTGGAGAATATAGACATTGAAAATGAAAGATATTACTCCTTACTTTAATGGTCAGGTGATGTTCATCTTGACCTTGGATTTGGAAACATAGCAGACAGCCTTGTGCATTCATCAACCACCACCTACGTACCAAATTTTATTTGAATTGGACAAATTACTTGTGTACAGATGTACAGATGGAAGGATATATTGTATGTAAGAACAGAGCTTTATCAGGTCAACTTAGTCTGAGAGTGAACAGATAAACCACTCTAGCTCTAAAAAATCTTCACAATATTCACCGGGATTGCTGGACTCAACAGTCCAATGTCAATGTCAATGTCAACATTAGATTTACATGTATATAGCGCAATATCACAGAAAATCTCTATTGCGCTGAATACATTAGTATCTCACGAAAAAGTACAGTTTTCAAGCCACACCTAAAGCTACTGCTGCAGAGTGATGGATCATGGAGATTGTCCGGTAATGAGCTCCAAGCCATCGGACCCCCAACAGTGAAGGCTCGACGGCAAAACATGCTTTTTCAAAACCGCAGAACAGTAAGAAAGTGTCGACAAACAGATCTCAGATGCTGTTGACTGTCAGTCATTAATTTGGAACACTCAACATGCACATAACGTCCTAAGCTCACAGTCAAGTCAGCAACTCTCTACACAACATCAGCAGTAAACTGTGTAAGTAAACAAAACCACCTTTCTCTGTTTGAGAGGTCGATCATCATGATGACAAAGTCAATAGATGCTGATCGTTGTTCGGCAGTAGTGGAATCCGGCAGTGGTAACTTTTCACATGTTCTTCTACAGCAACATTACCAGCAGTAGCTTATCACAAAATCACCAATGCTTCAGCAATATATTCACTATTCAGTATTCACTACCAAGTAAAACCTATTAGTGTACATGAATACAGAAACAGCTGGTAATAAAACACTTACTCCTTACTCATGTTTCAGTGCCGTTGGTGACATAACCACACTCGATGCATTGCATTACTTTGCAATGCAATGCATTACCTATGCACCCCTCCCTCGCTTGGCTTGAAATACTAATTATTTTTGTATGTGATCTCTCAGTACTTACAGTAGTGGTGCTGCTACGTGACATGCAAATTCTGACTGGGATTATGACCCCCCACATAGCTCCTGTGCCAGGGGAACTGGGGCCCATGTCAAAAATGATATTCAACTGGGTCACTGTGCTTGCCATTCCATACAATGGCTTAGAGTGAACAAGCATGACAGAGACAGAAGGCAGAACAGGTTACACTACTAAAATACTTGCAATAGCCAGCATCGCTCTGCTTTCAATAGCCTACTATGCTAATAATTGGACAGCTGTCAAAACATTAACTTTTTTAACGCATTAACGCATTGCGTTAATTTTTTAACACATTAATTAACGCCTTATTAATGCACCCAAGCCGTCGAGAAGGAGAGTAGGGGGAGTTACCCCAGGCCCTGCAACATTTAGGGGCTCCAACTGTAAAATATGGAAAGTTAGAAAGCAAATAAAACACATTTTCAACAACAACTGACGTCATCGCTAGCATAGAAATCTATTAGCCTGTCATCTAAATAATATTTATTTACAGTAGTAATGAAACAGCAACTACAGTTTAGTTACCTGAATCCATTCGAATGTCAAATAACCGCAGTTTAATGGAATAATGGAACGTTTGCTTTACAGAATTTAGTAAATTAAGTACATTTACGCATGTGCATTAATTTTTTTAACGCACGTTAATTTATTAACACATTAATGCATTAATCTGACAGCTCTACTAACAATCTATTAGTTCTTCTTTGCATCTTCTGTCAGATGGAAGGTTGGTGAAAAATATTCTGTTCTATTACATGGCCTCATAAATCTACTTAATTTTAATACTGTTGAACTGCTAATTTAACTATCAGTATTGTAAGTTGCAGCAGTGGCACTGTCATTTCATTACACCTAACTAGTGACTACAGATAACAGTCATCACATGATAGCCATCATCATCACCAAAACCAATGACGATATGCAATGCAACACGTTTTGAGTACAGTAACCTAATAAGCAAAAATTGTACTGATCAAACACCATTAAACCAGACAGAAATATTGGGGAAAAATGCAAATGGAAAACAAACATGTGTAAACTGATGGGTGATTCAACATTCAGAATAGCCTGAGCAAGATGATTCTTGCCAACTCCAGGAGCTCCAACAATCTATGCCAACAGACAGACACCACACACAAAGTTGTGTCACACGTATGCTCAGTGAAAGGATCAGCGAAATCACTTCACTTATTGGCTAAGTACATACTCAGACCAAACTTTCGCTTAGTGAACTGGCTCAGCGAAAGTCTAAGTCAACAAGTAAAGTCAACCATTTTATATGTTGACATCCTCAAAGTCTGCATTTTACCCGCAGCCTCCGTCAGACTTTAGCAATACATGTGATATAAGGCTACAAATCTATTTCAAAATTTGACCACCCTGAAGTTAGGCTACTCGTAGCCTAACAGTCTGACGGTTAAAGGGTAGGTGCTATTTTCAGTGCGTATTCACTGAACCAAATTCTGTTTTCAGTGCATCACTGAAAAAAAGCCTTGCATATACTGTGAGGCTATTTTCAGTGTGTATATATGGTGGAGTACGCACTGAAAATGGCTCTAAAAGACTGTCTGGCAGTACGAGCAGCACGTACTCATACCACCTCAGATGCACGCCCTAACAGCAGCAGCCACTGATGCTCTCAACCCTAGCAAAAGCGAGGGTCTCACGGACACCGTGCAGTGGGCTAAAGGCTTTTGACCACAGCGTTCCATGACTGCACACAATTCATGCACTTACATTTGGTTGTCCATGTATCGTCACATAATTTTCTGAAATATGGTACCATAAGCTACACCTAACCCTAAACCCTAACCTTAAACACTAACCCTAGGTAATTTTAATATTTAATTTCACTCATGTGTAACCTATACCCATAACACTAGTGCAACATAGCATATTCAATCCTAAGAAACATTCTGCACCTCGCACTGAAAATAAAATTTTGTTCAGTGAATATGCACTGAAAATAGCTTTTGCTCACGCATGGTCCAATGTCGCGCAGAAAATATTATAGACCATGCACGCATAGCATGTACGATCTGTTCATTGAAATCACGGTTAACTTTCATGTACGCGTATGGTCTGAACTGCTGAAGTGAACTGGATGGCATTACGTCATCTAAGGATGGACACCAGTTGTTTTCTTGGCTGGCGGTTTTTCAAAGCAATAATTGACATAAATCAAAACTAAACATCAGCTACCACCCAAGCCACCTGATTATCCCTAACTGACCCAAAAAGCTTTTAAACATACGCACGCTTCAGCTGATGCGGGGTTGATTATGGCCAATAAGCCAAATGCTAAACTGCACTCTTAATTCTGCCTAGTGCTGCAAAAGTAGTTGATTAAACACATGCCATCCTAGTGTGTGCGATTTGCACATGGTAAATAACACTTTGTGCCTGCATACAAACCGTACGTGCGCATGGTAAATATAATAATTGATAGCTTTTTCATGGTTAGTGTCAACACCAGACCATTTGATCCAGTGTCAAGTAACAACACTGAGCACGTTGTTCACATACCACAGCCCGTCAGTACATTGCTGTAATACGCGGGTCCTGAAAACTAAATAAAGCCAAGATCAAAAAATGAGCGCTCTCACAAAGTTCCCCACCAAGAAGTTGAGGTCGAGTAAGGAAGTTTCGAGGGGCTGTAGTAAAGTGCGAACCTGCAGACCGACCAACGAGTAAAGTGCGAACCAAAACTCGTGGACCGACAGTGCGGACCAGTGGGTAAACTGCAAACCACTAAAATGCGAACCTCGCGCAATCGAACGCCTAATGAGAAATGTGATGTAATGTGTATAAGCTTAATATAGCGTTCAGTGCTTAATTCTAGTAGTTCATAACTGAATTTTCCCTCCCTCTTGCATACCCAGACATTCCCCCTTATGTATGATGAGCACGTGCGTGGCCTTCCTCCCCAAGTATGACGTCGTCAATGGCATACAGGTGCTGCACGACTGCATTACGGATGTGGAGAAGACCGACAAGCTACAGATGCTGCTAGTGACCTGTGCTGACGACAGCACCTCTGTTCCGCGCATCAGGCTGCGTCAGTTGCCGCTGCTGTTTCCGGTGTCCACCTGGAATGTGTACATTGAACAGCGACTACTGGACGAGGCATGGAATAGGGGCATTGGTCAGTCATAACCACCCGTCAGTGTGGTGCGCCACTGAATCACTGTAGCAGAATGCGGCCGCAGCATCTACGACATTGCTGCAAAATGCATGTGGCCAGCTGCCGGCAAAGCATCTCAAGATGTCCAACCAGATTCTGCAGCGTCAACTGCAAACCGTCTGTGCAGCATGACGTGATGGCTATAAGACGGTGGAAGAGACCTCTTGTGTGCGATCACGCTCACAGTCCGTTTCGAGTGAAAGTGACAGTGACACTTTGAAAAGTGTCCGGGGAGAGGAATGTCCTACACCCAATTAATGAAGTCAGTATGTCGACAGACCATCCATATACCTTGAGGTCAAGAACTAGGTCACTCCCCATCTTAATCTCCCAGTGTCCACAACTACTTTCACATCAACCAAACCTGGTGGCACCGATCCAGTCGCTACAACTATAATACGGACCTGCGGACCGACTAACAGGTAAACTGCGAACCTGGTCCGCAGGTTTGGTCCGCAGTTTACCCGTTAGTCGATCCGCATTATACCCGTGCCCAGTTTTTCGATAGTCGGTGGTTGGGAAAATATACAGTGCGTGTGATTACCAATACTGTCGCAGAATTACTTTCGGCGGTGAGTAGGTTTATAGATGGACGTAACAATTTTCCCTTCCTAGCACGCTCAGCGTCACTCATCTTAGTGCTATCCGTCCTCCGTCGTAAATTCACAACTTCGATTTAGCCGCCATGTTTCAGCGACGACATCCGGCAAAATTATAAGTATGTAAACTGAGTCTGATATTACATTAGATATTATTCAACAGCACATTGACAGTTAGACGATGTGATGCTGAGTGATAACACCTTTTATAATTTTTGCTGTTTTCGATGTGTCACTCATTGCATGTCGCCGTTAACAAGTGTATAAACTGATGTTTTGTACATTTATTTTCTGTGAACGTTCCCCAGCGTAGGAATATGATTTTGGGGTCACGAGTTTGACCTTTTGGGGTCACGTGACGTTATTGCCCATTGGTCACGTGACCATTGGACTCCATTTGATTTAAAGTTAGAAGCCCGTATTAATACAGACACCAGACTGGCAAGACCCGTAATGTGGCCTATTAGATCGGCTGAATAATAATGAGTTGATGACTATATATTGCCAAATATTACAAGAAGCCCAGCTGTTGCTAGGATAGCGAGTGGGCGAGTAGTTTCCTAACGGCACATCAGCACAAAATAGGCCATTCAGTGCCACAGGTTGCTAGGATAGGATAGATACTGGTTCCCAGTGACCTTCAAGGTCATCCAAGGTCGATGACTTTCATCTTATATGAAACAGTGTATGCCACTTCCTATTGTGATTAATAATAACCTAGACCTTGCACTAGATCGCTGAAATTTTGCATGCTTAGATTCAAGACACACGGCTAATGCATTCACGTAAAAAAAGATTTCCCCTACAACCTAACACTTAGGCACAATACATGCGTTACAGACAACGATGACAGACGACAACTCATACCATAAGCTCGACCATCACTGATATATGGTCAGCTTTTAAAGCAAACTGGTGCATAAAACTAAAGAATGTGAATGTCTGATTCAGAATGGTTTCATATAATGTCTCACAGAAAGATGGAGACATCAAGGCAGCCAGTCCGCAATAAATTATTGGACAAACTGAATGTGCAAAATGTGAAGCTTCAGCAAACATGTTGCAAAGTTTAATTACATGCTGCACGATGACAGCGCTGGTTTCCATACGCACAGACACACATATTTACAAACATCACAAATTGTCACCACGGATGCACGCAGCAGCATGTTGAAAGTTACATGGTAACAGTTCAGTCCACAAAACCGACACGACCAGTTGTATCTCAAACAGAACATTAATACTCGGCGGCGTAACCAACCACAGAACAATTAGAGCCCAGCAGGCCAACACACACAGAGAGCACACAATCAGCCCATACTGACAGAGAGCACAAGAAGAACAGAACACGTTCTGTCAGGGCTAATGCTGATGACACATGACCACAAAACTTCATAATAATCAACAATAATCATGCACAAGTTGTGTTGCAGAAGAAATTGCACGTCCCAACATTTCTTGTGTTTTCCTTGCACAAGTTTACTGCATCAAGTAGAACAATGATCTACACTGTATTTTATTCTTTAACTTGCTCAAACACAACCAACGAGTTTGTTCTAAAGTTTCTTGTCTAAAAACTTGACTGCACACAAATTTCTTGACTGTGTCATAGCACAATGACGAAATATGTCTCCGACTTATGAAAACAAAATTAAACTTTGAGCACACTAGCTTCGGATACTCACTGTCATCCCAACAACAACTAATGTACAAAAAGTATCGGTAATTTGGTTATAACTTTACACTACATAGATGCAAATTATGATTCATAACACATTCTATGTGGAAAACAGATTGGGAGTTTCTAAGTCACTACAGCTGGATGCAGATACTTCAATGTATCTACTGCTAAAGAATAAACTGCTTTCAATAAACCCAAGTCTAAACTAAAAAAGCAATGACCATTAGAACATGACTGCTATAAGTGTTTAGAGTGGCAAAGGCACCTTGGTATGATCGAATGAAATGTTTAGTGCCCAACTATCACAGTGCAACAACTATCCAAAAGAAACAACTAAACTGCCTGCAGATATTCTAACAATCTATAACAATTAATTTTACAGCAGAATGCCTTTTAATAACACTAAATGAGCACTTAGTTACTTAACTTAACAGTATACAGCAAGTAATATTAGTCACAGCATAGGAGAGAGCTTAGCATGCAACTGTTGACATTAAAAACTGGCAGCGCCCAGGGTTTACATTAAATTTCATCAACACAATGTTTTACAACAAAACACATAAAAAAATCAACAAAACATAGGCCGCACTACATAATACTATTTCTTAAAACCAAAGAACGAACTGCAACGAAAAATATTTGGCTCAAAATTTCAGAACAACGTAAATGCTCCATTATCCTGTCTCTTTGTACCATTAAGCAGTAAGACTAAGCGAACCATCCTCCTCATTACTGTAGTATTGACACTTTTCTACTACTGAATCATATGGGTCATTTATATATCAAAATCAGATCGACAAAGCAGTGTGAGAAAAAACTTGTAATACACACTAAACTACACAGCAATAAGTCCTGTATGCCTCTGCCCGCTGTGACTTTTGACGACTGGACTCACAAACGTAATCAGTTCATCTTTTTACCACGATGCAGCAGAACCAAAAAAGTCTGCAGAAAGGCCATGCACAAACAAACTCAGAAAATTGTATTATAGCATGGCCATGCAGTGGCCTTGAGCTTTGACCATGGCTAGTCCCCAGAACCGCTTGCTAAAGCCTTAACGGCTAATCTGAAGCCTTTATGACTGGCTTAGTGGTTAAAACTGCTGAGATGTGTCACTGGTAGTAATTTTTGAGACCCAAAAGCAACAGCAATTACGTGATTCATAACGACACACAATAAACTACCGTTTTCCCGTGGAGTCGCATTTTATCTAATGCCATACACCGCAGAACTGACGACTGAAAAGACACACACCCACACTGGCAGCTCTGCTTGCAGCAGTGTGAGCACAACACATTGTTTGACTTTACCTTTTGCTAAAATGATAAAACCGTTAGCTTATCAGCAACGGTGGCGTGAAACCTCAGCAGTCTCTGCAACTGCTAACTTAACGATTGGTTGTGGTCCGAGGCCTGCAATGGTGGTGGTGGTGGTTCCAGAAACTAAGCATGACACCATAAAGTCTAATCAGCTCCTAGGATGTACTAACGACAGACGTTTGTTGAAAATTCCACCAATATATACCAAAGACATTGCGCAAATGCCACAAACAGACGGATACATGGAGTGGATGCACCGACAACCATTAGAAAAAAACACAATGCTTCATGTAATGCATTATTAACAGACAAGGATACAGTGCCGAGGTAACATTCTAAGTGGAAAGAAACTACACGTAACTGCATTGGAAGAAAAACGTTAATGCTGAATGAATGAAATTGTCTCTGATCACTAGCCACGACTCTGGGCTGGGTAACCACAAACCATCGAACAACTTGCTACAAAATGCCAAACATAGGCGGTGGCTAACAAGCAGGAACGTTTTCCGTGTATTATGCAACAAACGCTGCTTGTGCAAAAACTAAACCTGTGCATGCTGCATAAATGAACAATTTTTTAGCTGCATCAAACTTAAATGGAGATTACAAACTGTGAAAATTATCAAACTTACAACGGACCTACAACTGGCAAAACAATTACACCATGACAAGAAATTAAGAGTTTTAGATATAAAACAGCACAGTTACGCAGAATGCTGCTCAGCACAACTAACTCCTATCTCTTAAAAAAAGTCAGGTTTTAAGGTTAAGTTCACAGATAGCAAAACTAATCCTTCAACACGACCAGCTTCAGACATACAATGTGATATCCCATTCCCATATAGGCCCGGAACCCCGGACCCTTCTCTAGGTTTTGAAATCAAAAACCACACACAAATGGTAAGTAACATTACAGTTTTTATTTAACTACTAACTTTTCTGGTGTTACTCAACTGTTGTGCCAGACCCAACAAGAGGTAACCAAAAAGTCACCTCTTCAGACGACTGGAACACATTTATAACTGATCAGATGCCTTTCCAACCAACAGTGTAAAGGCACTAAAATTAATGAAACTGCCCTGCCCAGAAATCCCGATAAGAATGGGGAATTCTAACAACAAGGCAAGTAAAGACTGTTTAGAAGTCGTAGAAGTTATCATCTGAGATTTTTAACGGTAGCAAGTAGCAGCTTGAGGTAATGTTCTGCAGAATACAACGGCAGCCAGTCAGTATGTTGGGCTTGTTCCACAACAAGTAGAAAGTCGTGATGCTGCAAATACGGTCTCAGCTGATCTGTGAATGAAGCGAATAACCAAACATCTGAGAAAAGGAAGGGTCAAGACAGACGACTGAGAGAGAGAAGGAGAGAAGGAGAGAGACGATCTGACAACGATAACAACAATGGCAGCGAATCAGCTGTATCAACTCAGTCGGTCCGTCCCGGTAGTTCGCTGCATCACGAAGACTCGCGCAGATCTGCCGGTTAGCTGAGATCTTGGTCCTCGAGAAAACGGTACTCAAACTTGAAGTCCTCCTTCTTACGTTGGCTCCACTTCTCGTAGTCAAAGTAGACGTACGTGCCCTGTACAACCAAATTAACTTGACGGCTTAAACCCAACCTACATACTGTGTAATATCTATATGTCACCACCAACTGTCTAAGGCCTGTCATGGCCTTAACTTTTGACCTCTGGACTGCATTTCCCAAGGTGCCCTACTGACAGAAGGAAAGCAGGGCTGTGAAATTAATGATTAATTAATCAATTAACTGTGACAAATAGTTCCATTAATTCTTCTCATCTATTACAATCAGAATAAAATTTAGGACTTCTTAACATCACTAATCAGTAAGATGTACATTATAGCATTGCCACATCAGAAACATTAACAATTCTGTGCTATATAAACTGCTCAAAACTGGATTTACCAAATGTCAGATATATAAGTAGTGGCATGGGTCAGATGGCCTGATTAGCATACGTCATTGACTAAATACAAAGACAGCATTCCCATGAACAGTCACCTCCCTCTACTAACTTGGCTAACTAATACTAACTTGGCTAAATTGTATGCATAACACAAACCCATATGCCAATAGCAGCAAATACCAATGCAATGAAACAAAGAGATCAACACATTTAACGACAGAACGAATGATTGAATAGCAATGAAAATGTGTGAACCTGTTCAAATTCTTCATTGATGGTCTTTGGCTCCTCGTGTCTCTGGAACCACATCATGTACTTGGAGTGAAACCTCCATGACTTCTGCTTCAGCGCCTTCGCTGCCAAGTACTGCGCCTTCGTGCCCTGTCACATCATCACCATAACTCAATCACTCAATACTCATTCTATTGTACTGGCTTACAAATGCTTGTCTCAGCCATATTTGGCAGTCGCCTAACAGACCACTGCACAAGTTTTGCTTAGCTGTAGATTAGAGGCTCCAAATGGAAAAACAAAAAAATCACAGAAAATTAGCTAGAAAATGCTCCAGGAGGCAAGAGTAACGCGTACGTCAAAGGTCAAGATTAAATTCATGCAGTAATATGCAGTTCTAGGACGATAACCGAATATGTCAACAACGGACCGACATAATCTAACAGTTGGACATACTGTACTAAGTTGCAAAACCTGCCTATTGCCCATTCAATCATTTCGATGTTAATAACTGCTCAGATAATCTACAGAAATACCAGCCATCAAATTAGCCAACACCAGGAACACATGTTGAATCATACCTCCATGTAGTAAAAGATGAAGAAGAGCGAATTAGTGTCGAGCTTATTGAAGAATTCTGGTGAGTTCAACATCGGCGGTGGCGTCAGTGGGTAGTACGACGGCGTCGGACATGGGTTGCTCGGAAAATACGTCCTAAAAACAATACTACAGTCAATTAATTTAATATACCATTATTTTAACTTCAGTTGGCTTACTGACTCAAAGTGGCAAATTAAGCTAGTTTGGACATGCTGGAAATAAAAACAATGCTGACTATGTCAAATGATGCAAAGCAGTGGACTAGAGATTGGGTAATAGTTTTGGAATGCTCCATCAGAATGATCAATGGATAATCAAAACCAAGAAACAACCTATGTAACAAATTAACTGTAAAGTTGTGAAATGTGCCGACCAATATTTTAATGCAAGGCTGAAATAAGACAGAAGTAAATAGATTTATTACACGTCGTCTATATCGCTTGCTTGCTTCCTGGGCATTAGCCAGAATGCTGGAACACTGCCAGAATTAAATGTTTACATAACTCAGAATCCGTGCATCACTAACTCAACGGTCAGTGTAAACAAGAGTTTGAAGTTATGTGGATATGAATGCAGGAAACAAGGATGGGCTAGTATAAAAATATATAAAAATATAAAAAATAAAAAAATATAAATAAAAAAATATAAAATAAAATATAAAAGTAAAAAAACGTTGTATGTTGAGTGAGAAGTTAATTTCTCACATGAGAATTAGTACTGAGATACTGAAAACCCTGAAAACCACGAGTGTAGTCATAGTCCAACAAAGAGGCTACGTTGAACGTTGGAAGTGCTGATTGAATTGAATCTGACAATTTGGGCGTGTACACGAAACCTTCATTGACTCAGCAAGAAGGTGTCGTTGACAACCAAAAATTACTGGGTAATTCCGAAACAACGTGAAGTGTACCATGTGACCTGACATCGAGATCGTTTTGAGCCAACAACAGATGACATCAGCAGATATCTGGACGTCGAACGATAATGACAGGAGCTTGGAGAATTTGAATCGACGGCAGCCATCAACAGCAGTTCAGGTGCATGCGTTTGCTAGTTAGCTGAGCTGTTTCCTTTGCCGCAATAAAGAACGATTAGGTAGTTATATTGCCAGCCATTTTATGAGTAAACGTGTAGGCAGATGAGTGAACTTAAAGGCCTATCCTTGCATCAGCATAACACTGCCTGTATGACTGAGATGGCAGGGACAGGCACACAGGCTGCCACATCACATCAACCATCGTTAACTATCAATGCTGTTTCGAACCGTCTTGAAAGCAGTGCACGATCTACTTCTAGACAACATCTAAAAAATTCCTACGTCTATTATTTCTACTAATACACTTAGTGCATTGAAGATAATTTACAGATATTAGTTACTCTACTATTATAAATCACTTTATGATTTTTAATTTTGATACCTGCAATGCACACCTGGTCCGGGCTCGAATAGGGAGTGCACTATATAACGGCTACTTACTACTACTACTAACTACCACTACTTAAATTAACTACAACTATCATTATCATTAGTGATCATCTTAATCCATGCACAAACCGTAGTCTTTCTGAGTCCGACGGATGTGGTAGATGGCGGTAGGCAGCCTCAAGCATCGCCAGTCGAACAAGGTGGTCTTTGTTCAGAGGCTGGGGACCGAGCGGTGCACCACCATACAGCGGGTTGAGACGTATTGTCGTCGTTGACGACGGCTGCGGAGGCTGCGTTGCTAGGGACAGCTGGCTCATTGTCTGCTGCTCGCTGGCTGACAGCGGCCGCATCAATGACTGCAGTAGCAGGTTGCTCGATATGTCTACGGGACGTCACAAGCACGACCATATAAGATACTGAGTAAAATGCAGAATTAAAAAAATTATTATGGTAAAAAAGTGACTCAAGACAGCAGACACAGCAATCAATCACTGACATCAATGCTAAAAAACACTTAAGTAAACACAAATATTCAACAGCTTTTTATTAGCAATTTTTTCGTGAAATCAAATAAGCCTACATTTACGGATAAAACAAAATGGTAAAAAAGAAATAAAAATTGTGAGTTAGAAAGAGTCATTTTCACAGGGACTTTAAAAGTACATGGCAAAATCACAAACACCTGTACATTATAAAACTCCATGAAAAAGTTCAAAATGCACATTCCAATGTTAAGTCAACAAAAGATTAAAATAAAATTATTGTAAGTAAGTAAGTGCATATTTAAAGTGTACAGTGTCGGCCTGTAGCCGAATCTGAGGCACTTGGCAGAGCCGCTAGGGGGGAGCAGTAGGCCTGCTGGAAGTAGTGGGTTTTACTCGACCAACTAACAATAAAAAATCTCAAGATAAATGTCATTCTGATGAAGTGGTGAAATTGTCAACCAAATCATGTTCTAAACTGCTAAGGTTACATTACAGAAGCTGTGATTTGTTACATGTAAAAACCGTGACTGGAGAATATCATTCTCGACATGCAATACAAATTCTACACTATATATAGCAACTGAGACAAACACTAAGCTCATGCAGTAACAATGACCGGCATTTGTTGGGTCACTGGCAGCTGCAGTGGTCTGATGTAGTGATGTTGATGGACCGTTGTCCAACTGTGACATCCGAGATTCAATTCCCTCCAGGTTCGCTGCTCTGGCCGCTAGCGTTGACAACAATAATGAGTCACTCTGCATGTCAACAATACACACAAGCAAACTTCAGCAAGTGAGTTAGTAGTGATTAACATATCGCCCGACACAGTATAGGTCATTCCAGGGACAGTCTTTCCAAGCAATGCACATACACATAGTAATGGAACAAAAAGTTTAAACCATCAGAGTATGTACAACTTCAAGATAACTGTCATTACAACTATCATAACTATCATTATCATTGCCACAGTTAGGTGAAAGCCTAATGTAGCTGAATGCGGGGTGGTAGGTCTGCTGGCTACAAACCGCAAAAGGCTACAGTGCACTGCAGTATCCTTAGCTCATGAAAATCAACTGCCATAATTCCAAGATTGTAAAGTGCTTCTGGTCACGAGTTGGACTCATGAAAGAAACACCACAGCAAGTACCAAACCTTTACAAATACCTCTACAGCTACAAAAGCTACAAAATATATATGTTAATAAATTTCTGGACTGATAACAAAATTATTAAACACAGCCCCTACAAGAGTTCAACCAGTTCATATGCTGCTCAGTATCAGACATCCTCTAATCTTTGGAACAAGTTAATAGCCTTGAACCACAGATCTGCCAGTAGGCAGCTACAGCAATTCATCCCAATTCTGCTAGAGAGCTGATACTCATTTTAACATCACATAATGGGCAGAATGCTAAGTCTATGCAGGTAGTTGGTTACATTCTGAGCTAACACCAAATTCCATTACCCGATTCTGTCGCGGACACAAATTATAAAAGTCCGCGACACAAATCATGTGGCCAACTTTTACGATTTGTGTCCATGACAAAATGCACGACGTTGTCGCCAACTTTCCCTGTGCAATGACAGAAACTTAATTAATTCCATTAGAGCGATACAAACGAATATGTTATGAACTTGTCACGGACTTTGTTGCAACCATCTTGACATGTTGAGATGGTTTATGTCCGGGACTTTCCCCACGAAGAAGTTTCGGTGAAAGTTGGCATACTGGAATTTGGGCTTTACCCAGCCAGGTACTAATCGGGCCTGATGTAGAGAAATTTTGATAACCAGCATGTTACCCACTACAGCAGACTGCCATACCAATATGCACTATATATCAAAGTCTACCTGCATGATGTGTGGAGCACCATTGGCAAACAGTCGCTTAGTTTCCGCATCAGCAGCCGCAACGACCAACTGTTGTTGTTGTTGCTGCTGTTGTTGTTGTTTCAACTGCAGCTCAAGCTGTTGTTGCTGTTGTTGCAGTTTGTACTGTTGCTGACTCAACGTCACCACTGTTGGCTGTGTCGGAAAAGACGACTGTGTTGTCATGGCGACTGGTGTTGTCGCTGTTGTTGTTGACGACAGTCCTACTAGACTGCCGGTGCTGGCGGTTGCCGACAGCAACAGTGACGGTGTTGTTGTCGTGGCAACGGAGAGAGACGATGACTGTGTTACTGATGATGACAGCGTAACAAGGCCATTTACACCCGATGCTAGTGACGCTTTTGATGTGCTCGACGACTGGCTTGGCTTGTCTAGCAACAAGCACACACTGACTCAGTGAACATGGGTGTATAACCTATGTACCGGCGTTACTAATGCCACATCTACTGCACATTACTGCTTTCTTGCACCATACAATGAACAAACCTGACATCATCAGAAATTGGCACTCAGCGTTGAGTGTGTAATTTGATACAGACACAGATATTTAATCCAAGAGACAGATGTGTACGCTAAAAATACACAATACTTTGAAAATAATCAGAATACAACCTTTATTCCGAAATTTGTTGACAAAGATATAAGACAGTCGATAAAAAAACTGCTGGTGGTTCATCATCTTATCTTGTTCTCTTCAGATAAGAAGTTAATGAACAAAGTTGAGGGATCCTACCAACTTATTCGTATCTATGACAAGTTGTACACCGCAGCAACATCTACTGGTGCAGAGAAATTGTTCCAAAAAATAGTGATCGTTTGCCAAAAAATCCACCAATTAGTGTATAAAAATTGTATCTTGATAAATTCATATGGCCTATTAGCTACTGTTCTGAGCTACAGATATATTAAAAGACATGAAGGTGAGCAGCATACTTGATTGACTGTGATGGGAACCAGCAACTTGTGCATAGCCGAGCCCAGACGTCGCGGCATGACTGCGGCCTGGCGGTGGTGTCTCAACACTGGTCTGTGATGTTAAACTGCACCACACATATCAAATTGGAAAGAGCCAGTATGCAATTAGTAAATCTCCATAGAGTCTAGACATCCCAAATGTAATTCAGAACTATTTAATTCATTGTAATTTCTCATATTAAATAATGATACTCCTCCAAATGCAAACTTCGATAATGAACAATTTTCTGTGACAAGATTTTTTCCAACTACTGGTCAAATCTTTCCTGGCATGCCCAACATTTCAAATTTTGCAGACAAACAGTCACAGAGTTTAGTCTACCTACAAAATAATAAAGTGACTGGTGCAAATACCAATTAATCTCCAAAGTCCAAACTTTGAAAACATATAACAACCTGGTAGAGTTGAGTTTCGTTGGGGTCTGCGGAACCTTGTTGCTCGTGCTGCCTGATGACGAAGACGCATTGTTGATTTTTACTGTCAGGTTACTCTTGGCCGACGGCGTCTGACGGGTCAAAAACACATCCACGAAATACACTGTCTGAACTATGCTATCAAACACAGATAATGACCTGAATATGAAAGTAACAACAAATGGTTTGCTCTGATGAGATTTTCCCCCAACAATTCCCTGAATTTGGACAATCCCCTGAATTTGGACAATCCCTGAACATTACAGTGGCCAAATTCTCTAACAAGTCAAAACATGCCTAACAGTAACTTATAATAACTGACATGCACAAATTTACATATTATTATTTATATTCTTATTGTCTGCACAAATATTTTCAGCATGCCCCATGCAGATCACTGGAATAAGCTTACAAAAACAAAATCAAACTTTCAACTTTGATAAAGCAGGCATATTTTCCAAAATAACTGCTTCCAGCATGGTCCCAAAAGCTAAATTTTTAGTAGATGCTGCAGCACTACTCTTGACAGACTGGATGCTATTCCTGCAGCCAAGCAAACAAGTGATAAAACACTGAAGATTGCTGTAACTATCCATTCTTATTAAAGACAACTATCAACATAACTCAAACTCCTTAATGGCTTGACTATTTATACACAACGTATTCCCCGAAAAACATTACAAGAACATGAAACGGCGGTGTAAAAAACACAGAGGCCACCGACCGAGTCATCATTTGTTTTTGTTCGTCGCTTGCTCTCATCATCACCTTTGTGCTACGAAATACACACAAGTTCGGTTCAGTTCAGTATAAATATTCACACAGCGCAATAAAGCAGAATGTTGCATTAAACCCCAATAGCAACACTAAAGCCGATACATTACAAGTCCACAATGGAAACCAATGTTAAGTAACATCTTCACAATGCAAGCGTGCAAGGAGGCTGTTATAAATATGGGGCATGGCACAGAAGTGCAATGAATGAAAGATTCACCTGGCAGTCAGCTATTCAATAAAGTGCAAATACGGTCACACAGTATTGCTAGAGCCACAGCAAGCTGTCTGTCCAACTGTCCATCCATTAATCTGCAACACTAGGCATACAGACTAAAAAATAATTAGCTTATATAGACCTTGCTCCTCACAGCTCCAACATCAGTGACTAAACAGCTGAACATCACCAAATTACAAGCGTAGAGTAATGCACTGCATAAGACACAGCTTAGTTACTTATTTATCACATGTGCAATGTATGACATCACCCAAAAGCACAACTGTTAACAAAAATAAACCCAGCACACTGATAACATAGCAGGATGCTCTTGTTTTCACCTTGGAATGGGAACTTGGAGGAGTTATCATTGGGGGTGATGAACTTCCGGCAAGTGACTCGACCTCATTACTGTCTGTCGGCGACGATGCAACTGGGTCTGTTCGTATTGTCATGCCGAGGTCTTCTAGTTCAAGTTCGTCATACAAAAACTCGTTCTCTTCGAAATCTGCCTCTTGGTTCGAGTCGATGTAGTACTCTACATCATCTCTGATTTTCTGAATCTTCACATCAACACAGTCAGTAAGCAGGTAAACAAGAAAATCTAAAAATGTTTCCACAATATCAACACAGCACAAATAAACCACAATCTCAAAAGCACTTGACGTCAAAATTCCTACTGCTTCTGCTGTTAAAAGAACCAACTTCTACTAAAGTTGCACGAACTTCAGGAAAAATGCAATATTAAAGCAAATCGGTGCATCTGTCATATTGACCACTAATAAACAGCATCACTAATTAATGCTGTAACTTAATACAAAATTCAACATCAGTGATTACTCTAAACTAACAACTCAAACGAATGTAAGCCAAAAATCTGCGATAATGAAAAGCTGATTAATTAAAACAAGACAAAAAATCACACTGGCAGCAGCAATGGTAAAATGGCACAAGTCACTATACCTCGTCGAACTGTACGACGCTGTTATCGACAAGTCGTAGAACGGCTTCGAGTTTATTAATATGATATCTATGTTTACCGAGCCACTTGCGACACGACTCGACCCGAGACTGCTCCTAACAAAAACACAACAGATTCACACACTTTTCACAACTCTGTGCTACGTTCACTACTGCATCATACACAAACTCCACACACCACCACTTACACTGCAAAGCAGCAAGCAACATGCCTCATACGCCCTTTCCGACAACGTATACATCACAACGAACAGAATTTTGCAGCAGCAAAGCAAACGGCTTTACTTGAATATCAAAAGCCATGCCAAGAGCCAAACTTAGTAGCCTCAACCTTGAAGAAATGTGGACATCAGGATTTGGAATGCAACAATGAATAATTGGAAGTCCGCAAAATAACTGACACAACAGTCAGTCACCAACTGTCAATTAAGCACTCATAAACTCAACAAAACGAACAGAGACGTTTCAAAACAATTTAACAATGCACTACAGCATGACATCTCAAAATGTCTCAATGCTGCTGAATTCATTCCATTGTGAACTTTCGCTGAAACATTCTCTCCACATCATACAAGTCCATGAACAGACAGAAACCTCACGGATGCTTCAGTCTACATCTGATAAATGTGCCATTAAGAACTCGATTCTAACTTAATCAATTCACAGCAGTGCTAAAGGTAAAGAAGGCCCTGGCCCCCTACTCAATATAAGCATAAGTGGCATTACTTATGTCCAGACCAATGGTTACCATCACAGATGCAAAGCCAAATTACACCTACTTGTTAACACATTTACCACAGAAAACTTCTGCAACACGAATTCACACAACTTACTTCTCGGTCAAGCTTCTTCTTCCGAGAGCAGAGAGATTCAAGTTCACTTTCCATTTTGTCGACTTGAAATGTTAGCCGCTCTATGCTGTTCTGTAACACAAAAATTTAGCAAAATTGGTTGTGAAAATTGGTCAGTGAAATTTTTCAGGAATAATATTTTACAAGGTAGCATAGTTACATCTTTTAGGTATGGCGGGAAGTTTAGTGAGTTCTGTAGCAAATTTTCTCCCAAGTCTATCTGTGAAAGAATAATGTAAAAATCAGTCATACACTGGCAAAGATCTGAATGTTATAAATAATGCAAGGCTTTGTTTTTTGGAACACAGTGTAGATTCACAGTCTCGCTCAGCTATCAGACACATTGGTACATGACAGCCACATGCATACTGCTACCAAACATACCGACAACCAAGACGTAATTTCTTCTTTTTCCTTCTCCTTTGGGTCGACCTTTCCCATCGCCCCGAGACCCTCCTTGGAGTATGCCTTGATCTTTGCTTCACGCTCTATAACCTTGAACCTCTCCATTTGCTAACACACGTTACACAGTACAAAACATACAAAATGACACCAACAACCTCAAACAAAAATAAGCATAAACACATTTTAAAATTATTTCTGGAGATGTACCAAAAATGGCCACTCTAAGAGAGATACCCATTTTAAGGTCATAAGGATGGCAACCAACTCAGTCAAAGCAGTGAATAGAAAGATGTCAAATGTCACTAAAAAGCCATGCTACATTCACAATCTTAGCACCGATCAAAACAACAAATCAGCCACTATCACAAAAGATGTTCAAACAAATAAACTTGCTCAATATGCTTCACAATAAACTTCTAATTGTTTTCCAATTTGGTCTTTCAATAACAACAATTTGCAACTCTCGAGTTCTGTTTCACTCATCACTTTATGCCATACGAATGCATCATCCAAAAGAAAATTTATGCTGACAAATGCTGAAACAAGACATTTGTATGCTAATAGCCTATGCTTCAACAACTTTTACAAACACTAAAAGTTACAAATTACAAAGACTGTAATTTAACATCAACAACAGAAAAATACCATTTAAAAAACGTGCAAGATTAGTTTTACCGTTTCAATAAGCTTTCGTTGGTCTGTTAATGTCTGTTTGTCTTTCACATCAGACTGTACGACCCATGTCTTTATCTGGTCTCGTAATCGCTGCATCACAACATTTGCAACGTACAACAATATAAAAGATCATAAAACAAAATGTAGAATGTCAGCAAGTTTCCTATTCAATGCACAAGGAAGACTAAGGAAGCATGAAAATAGTAACAAATTGGTATTCTTTGCACAAAAATAGCATGACTTGAGTTACTACGTGTCAAATGGAACAGATACCCATACCCAACTCACTCCCCACTTCAGAAAAATTTTTCCAAATAGTGAGTTAGATTCTTCTGTTTTTAGCGATGGATCTCCCCAATGCCCTTGATATTATATTATACCTAATTCAAAACACTGCATTGTGCATTTGCACTGGAATCAAAAAGAACAAAAATACAAAGAAGAACACCTGCAACTTCTTGATTTCTTTTTTGAGATCACCTTCAAATTTTTCTTTTTGATTTGCACTTGTGGTTGACTCCATCTACAACCAACGTCAACCATTATGACTTCTTGCTACGAACGACATTCAGCCCTGACATATTGCACTAAATTTTGTTTCTCAGCTCTAAAAAACCATAAAGCCCTTCCCGAGCCTTAAGGCCCATAGGGTGGCGCTGATCTCCGTTTCCTTGGCCCTCAGCCAAACACCAGTTTTTACACTGCGAGACCACGGATACGGGGCCAGTGTATCATGTGGTGTGCCTGTTTACATCCCAGCGGTAAAGCCGGTACAAAATTATACTGCTTGTTGACAGAGGCACATGTGTGTGAACAAGTTGCTTAAGGTCGTTACCCGACAGTGTACTGGTGCAGAGTCGAACCTGTGCCCCTGAGTGACCTCAGGATTAGAAGTCCGGCACGTTACCGTTAAGACTATCGAGCCACACAACTCTAAGAAAGTGCAATATGTAGCAGCACCAGTACTTTGACAGGTCTGATCATCATCACTCTGATGCCTTTCCCGGTTTCTATTCATCAAAGTGACAGCGACAAGCAGTAACAGTGTAAATCCTAACTTAGGGAGTTGGAATAATGCCAACACTGTGCCATCATGGTGCTAGTAAAACATTGTTGTGGCAATATTTTTTGCAGGCCAAATGCCTTTTTCCAGTTACACGACATCAAAGTACGACACTGCTCGCTGCAAACAGAAATCAAATGGACAGCTAGGTCTGTTGCTTGACAATAGATTTTTTCACAGTTCAGTTGTTTTCATGGTAGAATTTATGTCAGAAGATTTTACTTTGATGTTTTAACAGTGTTTCTACTCGAAGATCGACCAAGAAGTTAATCGATGCATTTCGGTCGTATTAGATACAAGAAGAAAAAGAAGAAGAAGAAGGTCTGTTGCACGAGAGCTCATCCCCTTTGTAGCAAGTCTGTTACTTAGGTTGCACATAGTTAATTCATACTTTCATAATAATGTTGATGTGAAAGTACCTTCTTCCATATCTCTTCAAATGCTTCGACACCTTCCTGAACCTTCTTCAGGCACCGGTCAATTTCACCTGCACACATTGCAATGTGACACAATAATAATCCATGGCCAAACTTCATGAACAAATTTCCTCACAAACTACGTCAACTAGCATGACACCATTCCCATCATAGAGCTTTTAACTGATCACTTTATAATCAGCCAACCGATATTTAATGTGTTTCATATGTCTTCTTTGAAAACAAACAGATCACTCGAAAAGTTGAATTGAACAGCACAACTGAGGGAAGGTGTACTTTGAGGAATGCGGAATTTCGAAAAGGTGTATTTTGCAGAATAAAAAATTGCGGAAAATGCTCTTGTTGTTGAGTTGCGTCACTTGTATACTAGGTGTACAATTCTACAGAGCGCTCGACCACCATGCCCACAAGCCTCGTTGTGCCTTGCAGGAGAAGATATTGGGCTAATTTTTATCATTGTTTTGGTAGACCCAGTGTTTGAATTGTGAAAAATTAGCTGGGGGATGAAATTTTTGATGGTCGGAGCTCGACAAAAATTGTGATGTAAACTGTAGCTGACACCCCAGAACATAATTTGACAGTGTGCTAGGGGGGTTGAGAAAACAGTTGGGGGTTCAACCCCCCAACCCCCTGGCAATTCAAACACTGGGTAGACCTACGTTACCTTGACTTAGCATTTAGGATTTTAAACAGGTGTTTTAATCGATTTGTTAATTTTAGCCAATCAAACACATCACACAAATAGATGAAAAACTAACTGATTGTTGTTACCTTTCTGAAACTTTTATACGACATAGGAAAAATGACGACGACGATGCTGTACACAAATTAGGCCTAATGTACGCAAAGCTTGCAAAAGCAGAGGTGTTCATCGTCGCCAGCTCGATGTTACACGATGGTACTTGGATGCCACATTCTGGGTTGTGCGAAAACTTTCACGCAACTATTCAGCATCTACGCGTTCTTGACAAATGACGGTGCATGTTAGCCTATTGTTTATTGTATTTAAATAAACTACAGGTCAAATTCTATTCCATAATTAAGGGGAGTTGGCCTAATTTTATTTACAATGATTCATTACATAATAAACTCAAACAGCTGACAAATAACATAACCAGACAACATAACCTATCAATGTTCGTTAATGGTCCATGTTTCAGTGTGTTAGTTAATACTTACTTATTTACTTACAGTGCATAACTAGCATCAATCATGTCACATTTTGGCTGGAGATAGATTAAGACAATGTGCGAACAGAGACAGCTAAGGCTGTTATCATTCATGTGGCTGTAGGTACACGAGTGAAGCAGATGCCACTAGCGTTTGTCCTGATGTCAAGAAAAGCAAAAACTGACTATTGTGGAGTAAGCTTTATGCCTGCGTTAGGCCTATAATTTACGTACTGAATGGATTACAATGTAAACAAGGAAATAATAGACCTTACGCGGAAATACCACTAGCTGATCATGTAAATAGAAGTAATTCTGGTTTGGAGGCGAAAGTTCCAGGAAACGAAAATTCCATGTCACTTCTGCTCTGGAAAACGAAAGTTCCAGGGAGCGAAAGTTCCTGGGAACGAAAGTTCCACCTATGGAACTTTCGCTCCCGGGAGCGAAAGTACGTGGGAACAAAAGTTCCGTAAATTCATGATTGTGCCTTCGTGGCAGTCAGTCGATCAGATGAACAACACACTAGGCCGTGTCAGGAATCGTTTGTAGATTGGGCTTAAGCTATACTTGAGCTGACCTTGCATTCGTGTGTGATGTGCAGACTTACGCTCTAAGTTAACGAGACTTCAAGGTGTTTCAAGAGTTAAGTTAAAGACGTCACTGCATGATTACTTTGCCGACTGTGTGACCGCGTCGTTTGTGATGTGTTGATGTCGATTTGGGACTTAAATGTAAACCTAAGCCTACACGAAGTTCACTATTTGATTTTATTTGAATTTTGCGGAATGCGGAATGTGCCAATGCGGAATGCGGAAAAACTCTAAGGTGTAATTTGCGGAACGTTCAGCAGGTGAAATTCCGGAAAATACACCTTTTCAAAATTCCGCATTCCGCATAGTACACCTTCCCCACAACTGATAATGACACCTGTAGCAAAACAGTCACCTAATAAATCCAAGCAGAGGACAAGATGTACTTTAACACTAAACGTTGTATTACTGATGTCATGGTGTTCTAAAATAAATAAAAAATACTTATTTAAGAAAAATATATCTATAGCCACATAATAAAGGCGAGTAAAACACCTTATAGACAAAAAAAACCTGCAGTATACCTTGCAACTTCCTTTTGTCCGCCATTTAGTCAGTACGCGACATAGAGCATCCTTCGACAAAAATATCCTTCAAACTGGGCGTCAACGTAATCCGCTGTATAATACCGTATAAACTAAAGTTTATTTTGATCAACTTCACAAAAAAACACAAAAATGGCTCCTACAAAGCTTTTTACAGCCAATCAAACGAAAGTCTCAACGCTGACGGACCTGGTAAAAACCAAACTAAATATCGAATCGGACCGAACCGAATGTTTAATGCCACGGAGCATGGTCTAATGCACAGTAGCCTACCATATTGTGCAGTACACGGTCGATCATTCTTATTCGAAAACATTGTAATAGATCACGACTCACGAGGCATTAATTCATGGTAATAATGTATCTTCTATTGACATCATTGCATTCTTTATGATAAACGTCAGATGGTACGTGACATTAGCAAACTTGCAATTCGCTAATAAACCGCTAACATAGGCCACGTACTAAATAAAGAAGACACTCTGAGAGCACAAACCTCCTGCAAGATGTCTCTGATTTGTAGTGTGCAGTGCTAAGCTGCAACATTAATTTAGGTTTTAAAGGAAATCGCTAGTATTAGGCCTACAGTGCTTGGCATCTGGCGCATATCATTAAATATAGGCGAATGTTAATCCTTCAAAGGATCTGGATCTTGAACAGCACCACCAAAACTGATTGTTCAGCCTAGCCTATAGCTACACGCCTTTTTCCGAAAAATTTTATCAATGCCGTAACTGGTTATATAACACCTATAAATTTGCAATTTTTGGCCGACCGTATAAAACTAACGGTAGCGCTCGGCACAACGATTTGTGTCTAACGTCTGCTAGTTGTCTCTCTATATCTGTAACGTAGGCCTATGTATTGTGGCCAAACAGTGGCCTTACGCGAAAACTATCTAATGAAGCGTTGCCCGACCGGTATAGCTGCAGGGTACTCTAACCAGCCGCCATAATGGTTTGAGAAGAAATTTGTTTTTTGGCCGACCGTTAAGCTCGAGCCTTCAATACGATGTGTCGCCTGTCTGTCTGTCATTTGTAATGCACGTATTGTGGCTAAACGATACCAGAAAACTTATTACACGATAGCCTGGTATTGACATGCAAAATTTCAGTGATACAGAACATTTTTGTGCCGATGTTTACGTAAGGGCCTATAATTTAATAGGCCACTCAACGACGTTTGTATTTTTATTTACGCGCGATAGCAGCTAAAATGCTTGGCGCGTCTTAGCAATCGTCTAGGCGTCCGTCCGTCCGTCTGTCTGTTAGACTCGTGATTTGTATCAAAACGGTGCAAGCTATGATCACGAAATTTTTACTGTGGGCTGCCCCAATTATAACTTTATTTATTGTGACAAAATTTCATGCCCATGGGTGCGAAGGTTCCCCTCGAACGAGGGCGTCAAAGAGGAGTACCCCCTAAAAAAGACGTTATTTTGCCGTTATTGGCTAGTATAGTGTAAAAACGGTTGCAGATAGAAATAGGCCTACAGACATGTTTATCATAAAAAGCATTGGTGACAGACTTTTTACATTTATCAACATCGACGACCTTGAACGATCTTGAACCCCCAAAAAGGGGTTTTTAGTGAATTTTTCGCAATTTTTGGATGCAACGCACATTTTGACACTCGAATTGCGACGAAGTGGCTGAAGATATAGACCAAGATAACCCGCGTACGCGTACAGCATTAAACGGAGATTTTAGCAGTCCAAGTCCCGACCCCTAGACTCAAGGAGACCGGCGCAGGTGGGCGTCAAAGACAGCTACCTCTTAAAAGGTGGTTATTTTTCCACAACAAGATAATGTTCGTACGAACACGGAGTCTGGCCAATGCATTTCGATAGACTAGTTTAAAGTAGGCTATATGTCCGTATAAATATAATCAGTGAGCTGTTAAGACTGGCAAAAAAATCAAACAGTTTAATTTCAAATTGTACCGCAGCAATGCTCTTTTCATTCTTCTCTATTATTTTAACTAAACAATAAACACTGTCAGTCACGAGACCATTCGATTCATCACCAACACATAAATGGTCCATTGTCACCATTGCGTCTATCTTGCACCGTTATGGAGATATGGCGCCTCAAATATTGGACGCACGTAGGTGGACACGGAAAGGAAAATGGAAAAAAAGGGAAAAAAAGAAAGGAGAAAAAGAGAAGGAAAAGGGAAAGTGGAAGAGAAAAAGAAGGGAAAAACGAAGAAGAAAAGGAATGGAAGGTAAAGAAAAGGTTAAGGGAAATAGAAAGGGGAAGGGAAAGGAAAAGGCGAAAGGGTAAGGAAAAGGGGAACGGGATGGGAAAGAAAAAAGGAAACGGGATGGGGAAGGAAAGGGGGAAGGGATAGGGAAAGGAAAAGAAGAAGGGAAAAAAGAAGGGAAAGAGAAAGGGAAAGGAAAGGGGGAAGAGGAAAGGGCATGGGAAAGAAAAAGGGGAAGGAAAAGGGGATGAAAAGGGAAAGCGAAAGGGGAAGGAAAATGGGGAAGGGGAAAGGGTAAAGGAAAGGGGGAGAAGGGAAAGGAGAAGGGAAAGGGAAGGTGGAAAAAAGATAGCTTAAGAAAAGTTGGACGCACGGACGCACTCAGGTGATTTTATACTCTGTCAAATTGTAATGCATTGCATTAGCCTACATTGGACAGACAATAATTATCTCGTGTACCGTGAAAACGGTTGCAGATATAGGCACAGACATGCTGCATATCATAACAAGCACTGGTGGCGTGCTTTTTAGATTTGTCAACATCGATAACCTTGAACGACCTTGAACCCCAATAAAGTGTTTTTGGTGAATGTCTTTGCAATTTTTGGCCGCAGCGCACATTTCAACAGTAAATTGCGACGAAATGGTGGGAGATAGACCAAGACAACCTGCATATGAAATTTTCAGCGTTAAACGTAGATTAATTGTAACAGTTCAAGTCCCGACCCCCTAGGTTCAAGGAGGCCGTTATACTGTAGGTGGGCGTCGAAGACGGCTACCCCCTTAAAAGTGGTTATTTTACCGATATTGGCTCGTGCACGTGAAAACGGTTGCAGATGCAGAGACAAGCAACAGTGACAAGCTTTTTATTGGTGTGAACATCGATGACTTTGAATGACCATGAACTTCTAAAATAGGAGTTTTAGTGTTTTTTTGCAATTTGTGGCTGCGACGTACATGTCAAGAGTAAATTTCGTCGAAATGGATAGAGATAGGCCTAGATCCAGACAACTTGCGAATAGGAACTGCTAAGGCTGTCGCGCGCCTCGTGAGCTTTGCTCAAATTACTTGTCTTCCCATGCTATATTGTCTATCCAAGACTGCGTTAACTATAGGCCTATATATACACTGTAGGCCCCTATTGTAAACCAATAATGGAAAGTTGGAGAAAGCTCTTGCGTGTCACACGTGAAGTAACAATTCAACGAGCCTATGACAACGAAGCACAAGTCGATGTGGTCCAATGCGTCATATAATTCAGATATTCGAAATTCGTCGACGCTTATTGTAATTACCCCTGGAAAGCTTACAGTGTCATGAAAATGCGTAAATAACATGTCTATGTTAACAAAATCGTAAAAACGTGTTAAAATGTGGCACTACACATGGTTTATAAAATCTAGGTCTACAGGTTGAAACTTAAATATGCATAGACGTAGTTTAGCCGCGCAAAATATCTTTTGCAGATGTGAGATCGAAACTCGAGTGAAGATCAATGCACGCCCTCAAAGATGACGCCGAAATCGGTAATGGTTCTCATCTCGACCTTGTCTCCTCGACGCAGGTACAGCTGGAACCTCAGATTATTACCCTCTCCGACGGGTGCCATGATTGACGCGTTGATACCGGTGTGCAGAACGGCGGTAAGCTCCGTGGGAAACTCGGCCACCGCTCCGCAGTAGATGACCGTGTGGAACTTCATCCGGCGAAGCTGCAACTCGCTGACGATCCCGACGCGATCTTTGACGTCATCCAGCTTCACCCAGTCGACGACCTTCTTCAGCGGACAGTGGGCGTCCACGCGTTGACGGCAAACATCCAGCGCCAACTCGTCTGCAGTCGCCGTCACCACAGAGCCGTTGATTCCAACCAGAGCCGCTACCAGAGACTGAATGTACCCGCCTTTTATGCCGACTAGAAGCACTGACTGGCCCTGAATGATCTCGGTCATCGACAACTGAGTTCCGATGATCTCGGGCGAACTCTCGTTGGAGTTCATGGTTGCCGGCATCGGCTTGTTGTACAGGTAGGCTGCTTTGATCATTGCCTGCTGGCTGGACTGGGCAGCACGGTCAAGTCTCTTCGCCTCGATAAACAGATGCCTCGGCACGACCTGGACCACCTTCAGCACCGATTCGTTGATTATTGTTTTCATGTTCGACGTGGTCTTGATTGCTTGCACCATCTGCAGACGCAGGTCCCTCGAGTTGAGCACCTCACACGACGAGTTCCAGTTGATCGACAGAACCGGAAGTGGAAGATTGACTTTGGCCGTCTCTGACGCCTGCTCGTAAGTCGACAAACGCTTGTTTTCGATGGTCGGCGTCGACGCTCTGGACTCGCTGGCGATGGTGCGTAGTGCTGCGCGAAACTCGGCCAGTGGAGTTCTCTGAGACGGTTCTTTGACCCAGCCTTGCTCCACCGGCCTTCGCAGACACGTCGGAAACGCGTCCGGTAGCTTTGGACGTTTACCCTGGACCACTGCAAACATGATCTGCATGACGTTTGATCCCAGACCTCGTTCGGCTGGCTGGCCGCTAAACATCTCGTACAGTATAACGGCTAGACTGAAGATGTCAGCCGAGCAACCGTACTTCAGCCCCGGCTCCAGCAGTTCCGGCGCCGCGTACTTGGGCGTTCCCACCATCGCCGAGTTGGTGATTATCGTCTGAATGACCTTCGAGACCCCGAAGTCGGATATCTTCGGTATCAGCTGCGACCCAAACAGCAGGATGTTCTGCGGCTTGAGATCGCGGTGCGCCACCTTCTTGGAGTGGACGTATTCCAAACCGTCGATCACTCCCAGAGCGATCTTCGCCGCCGTCTCAAGCTCCAAGCTCATAAGGCACTTGTCCAGCGATCCCAGCTCCGCTTTCTCCATCACTATTCCGAACCGGTTTCCGCTCATCCGGGTCGTTCCGTACAGACGGACGATGTTCGGGTGATGAAGCCCGATGGTAAGGTTGGCCTCCAGCTGCAGCTGCTTGATCTGCTTGTCGATCTCCGGCATGCAGCGCAGAGCCTTGACTGCCACGTCGTGGCTTCGCCACTTGGCGTCGTAGACGTCAGCGAACGCTCCACTGGCGAACGGAGACTCGGCTAGCCTCAGTTCGTCGGCGGTGATCTCAGGAACGCGGCTGAACGCCGTGGCGTAATTCTCGATGACTTCCAGGAGAGCTCGGTTGACGATCGGTGTTCTCAGTAGCTGGGCCCGGCACGTTGGACACGGATAGTCACGGTCGAACAGCTCGGTGAAGCATTCTGCGCAGATCGAGTGTCCGTTGCCGCAGGCGATCTGAGGCTTGCGATCCAACGCCCCTCCCACCGACTCACCCATGAACGCGTTGTAGCACACTGGACACGATATTTCCTCCATTCTCGCCCAACGTTCTCTGCAGTAATGGATCTAAAATCAAATTAGCATTAAGTCATCAATAAAACGAAAACCAAACATAAACGCTAGTATAGGGTGGGCAAAAAATGATAACCCTTTCAACTACGCCTAAAGCTAGTGTCGGAATTACTGCAAATAAATCACCATATATTGACAATGTCTGGACAATTTTAACAATTTTAATTTGCTATTAATCATTCACAGTTTAAATGTGGTCATTTATTTTAAAACATTACTTTTGCATAATTCTTTAGTTTAGAACAATAGAACCCCATTGTTCTGCACATGCAGATGTAAATCAAACACCTATCATCGTATAGGCTAATTAATCTAACCAACCATTGTGACGAAATCACAATTTATTCGCATTAAAACAGAACTCTGCATCTGCAAACGAAGAACGATGTCGTCTAATCAAAGTAGCATGCGACTAAGCAAAAATTTCAAATATAGGCCTAAGCTAATTGCCGAAATAGGCTACCAATAGGGTGATACTTTTAGTTTTTGGCCCACCCTCTGTAAACTAGCGCTAAAAGCCTAAAATAGAAGAAACCTCCCGCGCCGTTAAAAATGCGGAGATAGCTACTGCAAATTGTCACTCTTTATTCCACTCCATCGCACGCCACTGGTGGCATCTCGTGCGATGGCGCGACGGCGCTGCCAAACCTGAGTTTATTGGCAGTTGCACCGTACGTAGCCGGTAGCCCCACAATGTTTTTGTCGCATGCGAGATTTTGTCGCATTTTGTTGCAGGTAACCTCTAATACCTCTAATGCCCCGTTTACACGATAAACCAAAGATGAAGCAAGCTTAGAGTACACGTCGTGCACGCGTATATTAAATAGGCCTACGTTTGCTTGATGTTTGCTTCATCGTGAAAACGGGGTAAGTGCAGGTGAGGAGTGACAGTCGGACTTTATACGGTAGGCCTATACGACAGCAGCGATGCTGGAAACAGGAGACGGACAAACACTTGGACAGATGCAGAAAGCTACAGACACGGTGTTTGACAATAAGGGTCGCTTATAGCAGTCGCTAGTCAACAGACAGCGAAATACCATGTCACATTCTTCCTCGGCGTAGGCAACAAGTGTTAGCTGGGGGCCGGGCCACGAAGTAAAAGACGCACTAACAGCAGGGCCGGATTTAGGGGGGACCCGGGGGGTCCCGGGCCCCAGGCCTCCCACCAACAGGGGGTCTCCCACCAAACTCCTCAATTTTTAAAACGCCGTAATTCGATAGCCAATCCTGGCTTGCATAACTTTCACTACCACCTTTGTATCGTTAAGTAGATTTCCCTAGCTAGTAAATTTCTTCGCGCTATAGTAACCAGCTTGTTTGTGGACTCGTGTTATTCAGATGTCTCTAGTTATGTAATAGCTGGGCACTGGCCTCCCACCAGCTAAATCCGGCCCTGACTAACAGGCTAACAGCTAGGCTGGTTGTTAGCGCTGAAAAGCATGGCTTGCAGCAAATGCCATGACTGATATACACTGTGTCTCAAAAAAAAGCATGTGACTACATTTTTTGCAATAACTTGAACAATGAATGTCCGATTATAATAATTTTTGGCACACTTATTAGTGAGACTATATG
>Ga0209671_1000207_pt1 | contig 33056 bp, 31 predicted proteins | sample WorMetHERISLAND2_2_FD_187401 | JGI IMG/M metagenome (GOLD analysis project Ga0209671, IMG submission 187401) | Marine gutless worms symbiont microbial communities from Max Planck institute for Marine Microbiology, Germany - Olavius geniculatus... | ecosystem: Host-associated > Annelida >...
TTTTAACGATTAATTTAATCGTTAACTAACAAAGAAAATTAACGATTAATTTTATTTTTAACGATTAACGGTTCTGCCAGATACATCGTCAACAAGAGATGTTCGTCGCTGGATCCATCAACTGTGAACATGCTTGTTTGTCTCCGGGACTGGTGTCATTAACATTAAAAACCTAAAAGGTTCTTAATTCGTTAACACTTTCAGTGCATATAACTCTACAGTGACTTTTTTATTGATATTATGGTTTAAACAACGCATTTTCAATGACTGAATTTTAATTAAAATTAACGATTAATTAATCGTTAAATTTCAAAAAGTTAACTATTAAAAAAATTTAATCGTTACCAGCCATAGTAATTATCAGTGCCAGGGAACGAAAGTTCCAAGAGACGAAAGTTCCCGAGGACTTTCGTTCCCAAAAGTTCTCGGGTACGAAAGTTACATGAATCTTACAGTGCAGAGGAGTCCTTCCACGTTGCGAACGGGACTCCGTTTTGCGAAGTGGCCATGAAATTGTAGAACGTTTGCAGACGTCACGTCGAACACGGACTTGTCATCTCGGAGCGAAATCTTCGGCGACGGAAGCACGTCGATTACAGCTGGTCTATCGGACTGACAGCCTTCAACCGCACCAGCGAGCGAAACACCCAACTGCTGGCAGACGATCAACAGCTCGCACAAGCTAAATCGCAGCAGACAACTCAACAGTCTTGAACGACAATGACGATACTTCATCGTCGACAAAAATCTAGCTTAAATGCACTACAAGAAATCTACTTTGACCACATATTTACGTTCAGAACAAACCAAACTAGAACAACACCGTAAACATAAACAAAGGTATCGCCCCGATAACCAACACGACAATTTATGTGTTGCACACTTTACTTATTTTCAGTTTCAAATTTTTTTCTTTTTTTAAAACTAGCTTTGCTCATTTTCTAATGTAAACAACGTGATATTTTTTACAATTCAGTGATAACCGAACTTCGTTGGTTTTCTGATCGCCGTCATTAGCATTACATGACGATGGAGGTCAGTGAAATTAATTTGAAGGATGTCGGAAGACTTACGAATCTTTATTGTGTCAACTATTTAATAATGATGCTGTGTGAGGAATGTTATTGAAGTCAGTACAATATTTCCAAAAAGATTTGGAAGATGATTGCATGGAAGATGAGTAAAGTTTAGTTTAGCTGTTGTGGGATTTATTTTGCTTGTTTACAGTCTGTTGTTGGTGTATAACTTATATGCTAGTGCACACTGTACGTTAGTAGTGACTCAATATGTCGACAATATGCATGACCGAGACTGTAGTCGGAACTAAAGTATCAGTCACTTTGTTATCACTTACCACACATTAAATAAAATTTATTCAAAAACGCTATATTTCAGCTTGGGCTTAAGATAGACTTTGATATAATACTGAATAAGCCTAATTTATATTGTCCTGGCACAGTTTATAAACCTTCTACATTTACCAGGAATACACATATTACCATCTACCCATTAATGTGTCCATCAGATCTACCTTTAGCAATTTTTTAGTGCTAAGAGCAAGATCGCTGATCTACCGCTAGAATTATCGTATCGATATATTGTTTTTGCTATTGATATATTGTATCATATCATATCATCGAAAAAATATTGAATTTTTTGATATATTGCAATATTTTTATGTCATGATATATTTTATATATTACGATTTTTCACACCAAACATTTGTATTTTTTCAATATTTGTAATGTTGGTAATTTCTGTACATAGAATTATTAATTGTTGACAGAAATTACAAAACAACACTACGAGACTAGTTTCATGATGCAATTGTTAGGCCTAATGTTTACGTTCGTTAATTCGTTATCATTAGTTTTAGTTACCCCATTACCACCATAAGCACAATAATCGGAGAAAACTACTAAAGTTCTAACCAAAGCAAAGCAACAATAGTGTCGTAATTTAATGACATTTATGACAGTCTTTAGTTACTTAAGTTCACTGGCACATTTTGAGAACCTATGTAAAGCATACTGCCTTGCTCAATGTTTACGTCTTGTTTCTGTGATACTGATATTGAGTCATCACTACTGTATGTTTTAGCTGAACTTCACTTAGAAGTTAGCTAGTATATTTTTAAGTTAGATTATCTGCTGTTATATTGTCTGCTTCTTTTGTGGCTGTGTAGGACCTGGGACTGATAGTGTGTTCAATGGCTTTTCTACTGTGCTTTTTTGTCTACAAGTTAGTGGATTTCATTTTGCACCTACCGCGACTCGGCCGTTACTCTGACCGGTATGTGTTCATAACTGGATGTGACAGCGGTTTTGGGTACAGTCTGGCCATACGACTTCACACGCTTGGCTGCTACGTGTTTGCTGGACACTTCACGCAGAATGGTGAGAGGGCATTAAAGAAGATCTGCTCCGAGCGACTGCACACTGTTCCGCTGAATGTTACTGACCATGACAGCATCATAAGAGCTTATGAACTGATCTGTGCAAAGCTTCAGTCAACGGGTCATGGTGCGTGTCCCTCACAATTGATCATGATAGTGTTTCATCATTACCTCCCCAAGGAGGTTATGTTTTTGCTGGTTTTTGTTTGTCTGTCTGTGTGTGTGTGTACAAGATAACTCAAAAAGTTATGGACGAATCTTTTTGAAATTTTGAGGGTATGTCGGGCATGACATAAGCTACAAGTGATTAAATTTTGGGGGTGATCCGGCAGGAATCCTGGATTCTGGATCACTTTGAAATTTTCATTACCATTGCGTTAAAGGGGGCAAAACCGAAGATGGTGACGCCACGTGGCGAATAGCACTGCCTTGGCAGAGGTACCTGCCGGCTACGACTGCTTTCTAGTTACTTATATTATATATAAAAAACTGCAAACAGTTTATTTATTTATTTAATAGTTTATTTAATATTGTATAAGCGATGATGTAAAACAGCAAAAATCACAGGCGCGCAGTAGCGCAGCCCTGTGTTAATGGCGACCGGCTAAATCAATGGAGAATGGCAAAATTTGACCTCGCTCAGATCCGAACCCCTCAACCGATCGACACAAAATTTGAAAGAAGTGATTACATCTGTGCAAAATTTCATGCAAATCCGTCCATTGGGGGCTTCTCGACACATGGGTGAAATATAACGAAAATTTTTCTCCGATATATATACCTTTTTTTGTTGACTGACCTACAGGTCAGACCGCCCGACGGATTTTCACGCGCAATGGCTCGGACAACGCGGCCTCGCGCAAGGGTCAAACCTTTTTGGGAACCGAAATTCAACGTTAATATCTAACCCCTGAAAATCCCCCCAAAGTCGAAAATTGGACAAAAAAACGGATTTGGAAATTTTTGGCCAAAAACGCTCCTGTATAAAAATTTCACCTATAAACGACCACTAATCGTCATCGTAGGCCCATAAAAGTTGTATAGTGAATAGGCAATATGGCCTCGGGAATTCCAAATATGTGGTCATTTTGGGCCCCCTGCCTACAGGTCACGTGACACGGAGCATGCGCAGTGAACTTCTGGCCTTTAACATTAGATATTTATATGTATGATATGTATGATTTCAGATCTATGGGCCGTAGTGAACAATGCGGGAATTTTGCAGTCACTCGGCCCACTGGACTGGCGGACCGTCGATGACTATCGACGTCACTGCGATGTGAATCTGTTTGGCTTGATCGATGTCACCATGACGTTTCTTCCGCTAGTGAAAAAGACCCGGGGACGTATTGTCAACATTTCCAGTGATTTTGGACTGATGTCTAATCCAGTGTTTCCAGCATATTCTGTGTCAAAGTTTGGTGTCGAAGCATTCTCTGATGCACTGAGGTATATACAACTGCTTGTAATAGTAGTATTGTAGTTTGCTCAGAATATGTAGAGAGATTTACCTACCTGGGACCCCATCGTGGTCAGCCACGTTGACGTGATGGTGGGGCTTTGTACCGATGACCCGAAAGATTTCTGAAATCTGGAGGTGAGGAGATAACTAAGAGCTGACCAAACCCATGAGAGCACATTACTACACGTTACCAGTGCTTTTGTGCTGGTTTTGGCTTCTTAGCCGACTACGGCTTTATAGCTGTCTATTTACGGCTTTACAGTTGTCTATTTACGGCTTCATAGCCGTCTATGGCTTTATAGCCACTACCTGTAACCTTGTGGTTACATTTGGGGACGCGCATTGGGCCGAACTGATACGGCCTCAGCGCTGGGCAGGTGTAAGAGCCTGTCCACCCCTTAGGTAAGGTAAGGTACCTACCTGGGAAGTGTAATATCTAGCGATGGAGATGTTAAAGCAGATCTATATCAACACTGGACTGGCAAAAGCAGCAGTAGTCTTCCGATGACTTGACAACATGTGGCGATCCAGCACGCTTGGCCTCAAGATTAAACTGGACCTCTACACCTCCCTTATTCTCTCTACAGCCATATACGCCAGCAAGACTTGGAAGAGTATAGCTAGAATATGTCAGCAGCTGGACGTCTTTCACCAACGCAACTTACGGAAGATTCTGGGCATTTCATGGAAGGTCCACGTGACTAACATGGAGGTGCTAAGCCAGACTGGGCAGCGAAGATTACAGGACATTGTTGCAGAGAGACGACTTCGGATGGCAGGCCATATCATCAGGATACCACCTGGATGACCAACCAATCACGCCATGTCATGGACCCCTCGTGGTAGTGGCAGACGACGAGGTCGTCCAACGAAGACTTGGCGGTCTACATTTAAAGAAGACCTGGTGGACCGAGGAGTCGATTGGAGCAGCGTCCAGCAATGACTCAGTACTCAGGGAGCTAGTAGTCTGTGTTGTCATTTTGATCATATTTTAGCTGGACGTTATCAATACTAGATAGCAATGATGTAGCAGTTGTAGTGTGATGCAAATCGTTACAAGGGCTTGTAGACGATGGCATTATGACAAATATCTGAAGTCATCTCAGTCATCTCTTTTTTCAGAGAGTCTACAGTTTAGTCTCTTTACAGGACTAGACCAAAAACACTGAATAATTGTGTCTTAGTGATTGCAGCTCAATAACTGATACATTTGCTAAACAAGAAAATGCATTTATTTGGCAATTACTATTGTTAGATTTGATTAAATGAAAGATTAATTATCAGTGATTTTTGTGAAGTTGACTATTTATGGTTTACGTTATAAGTTACCTACTTTAAACGTCAGTAGCCCCTTCAAAACTCTTAAACTTTGATGGATTTTTTGTAAGTAAATATCTGTAAATTCTTGCTACTGAAATGACTGGCATCTTACTGTCTTCTTTCTTTAGTTCACATATTCCTGCTTTCCATAAAATAAAAGATCTGCTTGTCTTCTTGCTGTGTAATTTGAAGGAAGTTGTATGGTGATCTGTGATATGGTTGCTGGTCCAACGGTCTGGAACTCATTGCCAAATGAATTCACAGATCTGACATGTGATTTTGACAGCTTTACACAGTTCTTCAAAACAATTTTGATCCAATTGTAATAATGTGACTAGTACATTGGAAGTTTTTTTCATAACATTATGCATTGTATGAATTTGCTTTTTGCTTTACTTACCTACTGGCTTAGTGTTGTGTGTATAGGTTTACTCTGAAGTCGTTCGGATGCAAAGTCGTACTCGTAGAACCGAGCGGATTTAAAACGCCACTCACAAGCGCTGAGAGTGTCCAGGCAGCATGTGATCGAGCGTGGAATCAATGCCCATTGGAAACACGAGAAGAATACACCATCGATTACATGTATCATTGTAAGCAACTGCTGCATTTCCCGTGTGAAAACTAAACTGTGTCTAGTTGAAAAGAGGTTTTGCCATCTAACTTAAGCATAAAATTATCTTGGTAGTTTAAGTTCCAATGTTTTAACAGTGTTTTAATGAGGATACTGACCATAATTATTTTATGTGATTGCTGATATCGTTGTGCACTGGGCTTTACTTTTTGATATAATTATATTCATTTGTTGTGTAAAGTTGCATAAAATATGACCCTGTGTGACATGCATAGCTTGTGCTAGTAATTGTGTTCAATTTGATGTCAGTGCAAGTTGCTTTATGAGACACTAGAAATACGTTCTGTGGAACGAGATATCTGTCCCATTGCCACGCTATATAGCCTAGCAGCTGCGTATAAAGGGGTTGGTGCAAACAGGGTGCAATTATCTTTCACGAGGGCCGAGTTGTAGTTAATTTTGTTCCAAAATTTGTTGCCATGGCAACAGAGGTGGGCAGTGGAGAAATTCAAATGACACCGTCGGATAGCTCGAGCCCGAATATATGGGGGTAGGTGCAAACAGCGTGCAGTTATCTTTTACGGGGACCGAGTTATACTGCTTTGAAGTCCCCATAACCCGTAATGCAAATTTTTTAAAATTGGGGTAAAATAGGGAAAAGAGTTATCAGATTTTTATCCCAAACAAACTCGATCTTACTTTTTGGGCCCTGAATCACTGTGCAAAATTGAATCAAAATTGCGGCCGTAGGAGTGTTTATAGACGGACAGACAGAATGACAGAAGTGATTTTATAATCTGTCTCATGCTATGCTATAGCAATGTGACAGATAATAATGCTATGTTCATAGTTTAATACACTAGCAAACTTCCTGCCTTATGGATGCATCCACTCCATTACCTGTCAACTTAATTCCCCTCGGGCTTCCCATGGTGGGAGGTGGAGGACAAGGTGGCGCCACACGTACCTAAGGCCCAAGGACTCAAATGCCATGTTCCACGATTGTGACAGATATGACAGACGGACAAACAGACAAACTTTTTCCACATTATAGTAAGATTTTACCGTAGTTGGTTTGGGTTTATCTTGTTTTCCTGCCACTTTTGTAAGATAAGATACTCATTAGTAAGTAGTATTATTGTGTTTGTACCAGGTGGGCACAAAAGGTGATACTCTTTAGTCTTTTCAGCTGTCAATTTAATGCCATATAAACTGTAAAACAGCAAATATTTATTCACACTGTTTGAATGGTTTAATTTGATTATTTATTGGAAATATTTGTGTAATTCTTTTGGAATCCCAATGTTTCTGCACACACAGATGATGAATCAAGCAGTGGTCATTATTAGTCAGTGCAACCGTCACAGTAAAATTGCACTTTATGCATAAAAACAGAACTGTTTCACATTGGCTGACAAAGAACAGTTATGATATCATTTAAGAAAACTGACATGAGGGTAGACAAAAATTGCAAATATAATGCATCTATCAAGGGAGGAAACACCAAGATGTTGTCAGTTTTTTGTCCCAGCCTGTATACAGCTCATGTGGTTGTGTTGCAGTTAAAAGATACATGATACGTGGCTGTGACAATCTGCCGTCAGACATCAGTCCCGTCATCAACGCATGTGAACACGCGTTGCTGTCAATATTCCCTCGACCTCGCTACCGAGTTGGCTTCAGTGCAAGACTCATGGCTGTGCTTAGTCTGCTGCCGGAGTTCATCGGTGACAGAATTTTTGCAAAGAGGTTGCAGATACCCAGCCGACCGATCACATAACTCATCATATTACTGGAGCTTCACTGTGGCTTGCTTTTTGCTGTTATACAAAACATGGTCTGTTTTTGTGACTGCAATCTAGGACCGTAGCCAAAGGAGGTTTTAGTCGAACTGACTCTTCCTTTTCTCATCCAGAACTGGGAAACGTTGCATACAAGTAATCGACCACTAGATGTTATTTTCGAACTTGAAATGTACAAAAAAAGCATTTGTCACCAACCGCACTGGGGAGCTTACAGCATTTCCCAAGATGCCAGCTGAATCGGTGGACGGCAGCAAAGTGGCTCAGGAGTCTGACTTTGGGCCAGTAAAATAATCTGTCTCAACCTGTGTTCATTTATGCTAAAAATGTGCAAAATTTCTGGAATATTTTTATTTTGCATTCGACTACGTTTTGGAGATCTATAAGAATTGGCTTTTTTTGGTACCCTATCATTTCACAATTTATTCATCATTTTGTCGACTATTTGCTCTGCCATGGTGAAACCCAAAGTCTGCTTAATATGCTCATTTCTGATGATTTTTTTCAAGACTTGTGGAATATTTTTGTTTGTTTGTAGTAATAGTAGCTTAAGCAGCAGCAGTAGATTTGTTGCATTTACTTCAATTGGCAAAGATATACACTCTCACGAGCACCTTCTAGTTTGTGTTTGGTTTCTTTATTTTGTCACGCATTTTCGAGCTTTGCGATCACGTTTGATGCAGTCCCAGTCGACTCCCTCATCTTCAAGTATTTAGCAGCCCTGAATTTGTACTTAAAAACACTGCGTCTGAAAAAATTGTCCCACTTTCTGATTGTCCATACTTTAGCCAAATATTAACCAATTTTCAAAATTCTTTCACTAGCACACTTGGCGGACACTTAAAAATAGTGCAATTATCCCACCACATCTTAACTGCGTCGTTACACTACCATGTGAAACATAAATTGTCAAAAATCATTAAAATCATGGTAATGTATATGCAAAAAAATTTTCGAAACAATTTCTACTCATTTTCATATTAAAAGTAAATGATGTTTAGTTTAGATACATTTATTGTGTTTGTGAACAAAAGCAGATGATAATATTGTAAATAATATTTTTAATGCATTGAGGATAACAGTTGAACACAGCCTAATTGTATTTTTGTCTGTGGTTACATTTGTATAAGACTCTACAGTTTATTTGCTGATGTTAAAAACTGTAAAAGTACACGTTGTGTTCTGGAAACATTGTTTACGTGTTTAATAAATTTATTTGTTGGACCGTGGGATGTAAGATGCTACTTAATACTTACTTAGTAAATGTAGCAATCAGATGAATGACTAGTTTACAAGCACTGTGAATCAGTTATATGCGTTTACGTCATGCTGCATCATAATTAACTGTTAATAGTTCAAATGATAAAGCTACCAGTTACTAGATTAGAAGCCGTGTAGGCCTATATTAGCGCATTTGATTTTTACTTTAGCGTTATGCGCTATATGAACTTACTTACTTTTAAACCTAAGCATAACTTAAGCTAACAAATCCCAGTTTACCTGCAGCAGAGTGGTGCTCAAGCTGGGCCAGTTTTGTCAGATAAATAAAGATGCGTATAATAACTGATTTTTGCTGCTCGTTTGTGTACTTATGTGTCTGGATATGATTTAGGCCCACCTGGTCGTTTACATCTGGTGTGGCCACGCCAGTATCTAGCGGAACAGAAAGATCTCCAGTCCAGATACAGTGGAGCCATGGGGTTAGGCGGACTCGGTGTGCGGACAAAAGGCCTCCGATCTGGTTTCTTAGTAGAATTCTTTTTCCAAATAAAGTGCACATCTTTTTGGAAATATAACTCAAGTCATCACACTATATGCTACGAAATAAATTGACATTTTTTGTTGCTGTAGTTTATTAAGCCCATTTTGTTTTTTTTCTGTACTCAGTGGAGCGAGTCATCAAAAAATGCTGCTCTGTCGTCAGGGGCTTAACGTCGCATGCGAAAGGCTAAGATATAGCACGAGACAATTTTCTTGCATAAAAGTCATGGAAATTTGATTCATTAATCTGGCGAGTTAACTTACGCACGGTGAAAACCTAGCTTAGTGGCCTTATGTCCGGTGGTCTTCTGTCCGGGATTCGGCGGACTCAGTCCATAAAGAAGCATTATCTTCGTTTCATAGAGTCCTATCAAATGTACTGTTTCGCCGTTGACTGGCGCCGTATTATATCGGTATCCCGTACATAGTTTATGTATTTAGCTGACTTGGGTGGTCGAAATCAATACAAAAAATGTCTTAGTACACGCCGAATGAATGATTGTCGTTTACGATCATTAACGGCCAATAAACGGCGGCGGCGGCGCTATTGGGCGCAGTGGAATTAGTGCCGTGTCAGTGAGTGCAAACGGTCATCAGCCGCCATCAATGGCTTATAGTCGACAGAGTTAACGTACTGAATGCAGCTAACCAGTATACATAGGTTTATACATGTAGGCTGTAGGCTACATCTATATCCAAGCCATATTCTTCCACTGCTGTTTTTCAGGCCTGTACTACTGTGCTCTGGCCTGTGGAGAATGTCATAGTAAATAGTATAAATTATAACTTATTAGCTGTTTTGCTTTTTGTCAGTGGCGTGATGGCCGCAGGAAGGGGCAGAAGGGAGGGGCAACAACCCCCTAACTTTTTGACTGTCGGAAAATTGTCACTTAATGTGCAAAATTTGGTGTTATAACCCATTTTAGTGATAGTTAGGGCAAAATCGAAATTTTGAGCATTCATAATCTCCTCTGTCTGAAATTTGCAACTGTTTGTCGAAATTTTGTCGGAAAATGGTAACTTTTTGCCCTGCTTGCTACTTTTTCTAACCCACGATGTCGCTGCCATAAAATTATGGAATCAAACTTTGCGCACGTCTGACGGTCTGAACACTGCCGAATGAAAACTCACACCGCTGATTTAGTCGAGTTCACTTCACTGACTAAGCTTTATATGTTCGCCGACGCAGCTAGTCGATCGTTTTTTTTTGTTATGGATAATGGATTTCCGAATACAGCAGCCTTAGGGGCCTATGTCTTAATTTTTACGGGCGATAGCAGAATGCTTCGCGCGTCTTAGCCATGGCCTGGACGTCTGTCTGTCCGTCTGTCCGTCACACTGCTGTTTGTGTCAAAACGGTGCAAGCTAGGATCACAAAATTTTTAGGCCTACTCTGGGTTGCTTCAAGGACTCTAGTTTTTTGTGACGAAATTTTGTGCCCCTGTGTGAGGGGGTTCACCTCGAACGAGGGCGTCAAAGAGGGGTACTCCCTCGCTCTAAAGAGACGTTGTTTTGCTGTTATTGGCTCGTCTAGTGTGAAAACGATTGCAGGTAGGTACAACCATGTTGCTAATCATAACAAGCACTCCAGTGCTCACGTACTTTATAGTTTTATCAACATCGATGACCTTGAACTCCCAAAATTAGGGGGTTTTATTGAAGTTTTAGCAATTTTTGGCTCAGCGCACATTTTTAGAGTGAATGGCGACGAAATGGCTGGAAATAGACCAACACAGCCTATGTAGGCCTATGAAATTTTTGGCATTAAACACAAATTTTAGCAATTCAAGTCTCGACCCTCTAGTCTAGGTTTAAGGAGGCCTGCGCAGGCGGGCATCAAAAAGGGGTTCCCCTTTCAAAAGTGGTTATTTACCGCTATTAGCTCGTCTAGCGTGAAAACAGTTGCAGACAGGCACAGACATAACAAGCACTAGTGACGAGCTGTTGAATGGTGTCAACATGATGACCTTGAACGACCTTGAACATTGATCGATAGGGGATTTTAGTGTTTTTTGCAATTTTCGGCTGCGGCGCACATTTCAAGAGTGAATTGCGCCAACATGGCTGAAGATAAACCTGGAAACCTACGTAGACCTATGAAATTTTTAGCACAGAACGTTCATTTTTTAAATACCTAAATTTCGACCTCTTACATTCAAGGAGACTTCCGTACGGAGGCCTCAAATTTGGGTACTCCTTCGAAACGCACTATTATTCTATTGCATGCTGTACGCGATTCCCAGGTCGTAGGACCACTGCTATCGCGCGTCACGTGAGTTTTGCTCAAATTACTTGTTACGTAGGGGGTATCGTCAAGAGTATTTGGTAAATAATTTTCTTATTAACACGGGGCAAATCAACAGATCGCCGGGCCTGTCTACAATGTCCTGTTAAAATTCGCCATAGTAGCCTAATCGTCGAAAAAAAGTGTTGCATTTTTTGCAAAATCAAATTCAGACGTGTTGGACATGCACTAATGATTTAGAATCTAGGCCTATATTTTTCGTTCTACCTCGTGTAATGTGTAGGGCGCGTAGTTGACAAGTTAACTGTGGATAAGTAAGTCATTGACGCTACGCGGCGGCTGTATCTGGCAGACAATACAGTAAATTGTTTTGAGTGTGCTCATTAGCGGACACCCAATCGCGTTCGTCGGCGACAATGAAGACGACTCTCAGTTCGTATTTCTGTCAGTCAACGTGTCATTTACACGTCCGGTCGGCAGCCCAAACCTGCTCCCACTGGCGGCCACCTACCTTGCCAGACTAAGCTCTGCATGAGAGACCCCACACAGTGGTCACAGGCCGGATATCTTTCCCCGGGGACATCTCCAGTTGTGTGCGGTCATAAATCCATCTGTCACCTCTCAACCAGGCAGAGTCGCGCCCGTCTCTACTTTCATCAACTGCCTAGCACTTAGGCCTACAGCAGGCAGCTACTTGTATCTTCCGCGGCATCCGCTTTCATGTTCAGGCCTTCGCTGTATAGCCGCTTTATGTCGATATTGGTGGATTTATATCACGTTAAGTAGCATTTATAAATAGAATACACATACCAATTATTGCCACTATAAAAGCTCGCTTATTTACGTCAATGTAGGGAGCGTCTGAAAACGCGGAAGTGGAAAACATGGCACCTACAGAGTGCATAGATGGTCTGAATCGTTATTCGTCAAACGTCATTTTCTGTAAGTCCATACCCTTTTACGCAAATAACTGTAACTGTCGTTCATGTCGCAATTAAATGCAAGCTGAATCAAAAGGAAACTCGTATGCAAACCTAAACACTTAAACAGAGTTCTGTACATCATGGCAGTCCAGAAGCGTGCATGTCCACTGCACGGACTGCTGTATTTGTCGATGTCAATGTCGATTCTGACGCCGCTAAAGGAGTCACTGTCGCTGCTGGCGCCTCGGTCTCCGCGTCTTCGCTGTTGCTGCTGTTGCTGCTGCTGTCACCTGTCTGACAGAATGCTTCCGCGTCTGCGCCCATGGAATGGTTCACCGTTCACAGAAATCGAATCCCACTGTAATTACAACTATCAAAACTTCTGATGTGTTTGTCATTTAACGTGTTTGATATTTTCTCGGGCGTTGAATGTCTTAACCGTTGCGGCTGCGAGCCTTCACGTCGTTCAGTTGATCATACAGAGGCAGCCTGCTGCAGGTGATCAAGCAGCGCGTACAGATTCCGGACGATTACTTTCACTGACCCCTCAATCCCAAAATTGAGGAGTCCATGATTACTTTTCATCTTCCAGTCTTTATCTTCCAAATATAGTGATCTTTTTAGAAATATCGTCACGTATTCGACAAACACAGAAAACTACCACTAGGCCTATGACCAGATGCAGACTGGATATGCCGGTCGGTTTTGGATGCGCGTTCAATTTTACGTACCGGTATATTGCAAGAAGTAAAGGATAAAAAAATTACTGCAAATAGCTAATAATCGCTTCTACAGTAGGAAAACTTAGGCTCTGATTGACTGACTGATGCGTCCCTGTCTGAAATTCTGTCTTAGATATTTTTGTCAGTGACTCAGTAACGTAGGCTTTAGCTATATGACAAAATACAATCTTTGCCGTTTGTTAATTATCTTTTTGTAATTGAATAGGCCTAAGCACTGTTACAGTTTAGATGTTAAGCAAAGAAAATTTTATTTTTGCAACGACGTGCCTGGCGTTTAGTTCATTGAAAATGAAAAACGAGTTTGACATTGTATTATTTAATAAGATCAAATTATTATTTTCACACGTTGTGTCGGCTTGAGACGCGGCGTGCGATAGGCCCTATAGCGAGCGTTACAAATGTGCCTCGTTGCGATTGTGTCGTCTCTCTCTTAAGTGACTTGCTAAGTATCCGCTAATGATTCTCTCTCTGTCTCGTCCAGACGCAGGCGAGCGCAAAGTCAAGCCGCCGTGTGAACGATGTTTGAGCATTTAACACTCGTCAACTCAGCACGACATCAGTCGTTCACAGACCACACGCAGCTCTCTCTGTATGCAGACAGGACAACTCCTAGATGTACGTATACAGAGGCGGTCGCACTTAGGGGACTTCTGAGTTTGAGGACTGAGATCCACAGCTGTTTAAAAGCTACGGATTCCATGACTGGATTGACGGACGTTGGAATAGGCTAATTTGAGTGCCTAAAATGATGAAACGTCTAAAATCCGAACAACCGTCATGAATCTTTAGCCCTGAAAAGTGACTTTTACAGTTCGATTCGCAGCACATATAATGAAGTAGGCATCCAAAAATTGCTGAAATAATGCAGTTAATAACTTAGACAATAGCCAGTTACTGACAGTCAGTTGCTCTCAGTAACAAATATATCATAAACTTAAAAAAAGTACTTGTTAACGGAATTGTTCGAGGACGAGCACGACCCAGGATCCGTAACTTTCCGTGCGGTGGTTTTATACGCATATGACATTTTTCGTGGTTCCTGCTACTTTGTAGAATTCATTTTCGCTGACTTTTCCCTGATTTTTGAAGACAGAATGAATTGTTTTTTCTGACCAGTCTGTTCACGCGAAATATCAATGTCGGTTTTCAGTCGCTTGCAATCACACTAGAAACAAGAGCGGAAGAACAAAATCAAAAGTGGGCATAGAAATAATCTGCGAGCAAAGCGAGCAGAAAAAAATTGAACCATTGTACGCAGTCTACGTACAACAGTTCATTTTTTCTGCATTTTTGTTAACTTCTGTACCCTGGTACTTGATTATCTCTGATTTTCCCTGACCCTGTGATTTTTTCCTGACTTTTTCTGATCTTCTAATTTTCCCCCGACTTTCCCTGACGGTAGGAACCATGATTTTTGTAATTCGCCGCCAACTAGAATTTGTGTTGTAACGATATCAGGCTTAAAACAAAACACGATGCCTAAAACACTGCAGCAATGCCACTTATAATAATGTTTTAATGACAAATAAATGATTAACTGACTGACTAATTAAAATTAATATTTGAATAATGAATTAATTAGTGCTATTTGTCGCTGATCGCCGTCGTCCCCTGAAATCTCGTGTCCCATCGTCAGTCTGTTCTTAAGATCTTTCTACAAATGGCAATTAGATCAGATCGGTAGGCCTAAATCGAACATGTATAGGCTGACATCGATCGAACTTTTTACAATCTGTACACCTCTACGTGCCTTCGGCGCTCGAGGACGAGCTAAATTGATTTGAAACCCTTCTTTGACGTCGACGGGAGGGCTGGGCCGAGACGGACATTTAGTGGCGGATAATTTGAAGCGAAACCTCTGCAAGTTGTCATAAACATGACAATACACCAGGGTGCCGGTCGCCGTCGGTCCGTGAGTCAGTCGGCCACCGACACAATGGCGGGCCGGTCGGCTCGGGCAATAACTAATGACCCCGCGCGATCGCTTTGTTGTGACTGCGCTCTTCGCTGGAACAAAATTACAGAGCACGCCGATAGATTGTTGCAGCAGAGGTGCCGCTGCAAAACTTTGTGAGTTCGTAGCCCGCGGGGGTGGATCTATCGGTACGATCCAATGTCGTAAGGTGCGGGCCTTCTGTCCGCTGCCTGCGTGCCTGCCTCTTTCGTCAACAACCGACGTTTCCTGTCGGCTGCTTGACGACTATTTTCAGACATGAGGGTCGAACGCTTGCTAACGACGACGTCAACGCACGTAGGGGCCTACCGTTTAGCAGGCAAAACTGTCGAGTAATTAAAGACGCCAAAGCGTTGACTGAAACATGTTCGACCGTACGCGCTGCTGTAAACTGCTGTAAACTAACTTCTGTAAAACAACAGCGAAAATAATTGACCTCGTCTCTCTGCTGTTCTCTGCGCATTTAATTATAAAAGAAAAATATTTTTTTTTCAAAACCAGTAAAAGATGATGTTAGCGACACAGCTTTTGCGGCATCAAAATTTCTGAAGCATCAACAGCCTGAAAATTACCTTCATGCAATGTTAACATTTGGAAAGGGGTCTCATTTTTCTCAGTGCGTCACGGCCTCCAAAATCTTAATTTAACTTACAGGTGGGTCAACTAAAGTAAAGCCACTTTTATTTTTTAAATAACTTCATGAAACATTGTCCGATTTTGACAATTTTTGGCACGCAACATCATGAAAAAACTTGACGTAAATGACTAGTTTTGGCCACCTCACCTTAATACTGTCGCTACAATATCTTGTGAAATGCAGAATTCGCAGTTTGGCCATTTACAACAACGAATTCATGCTGAGTAGCGCATACGTTAGCTCAGAAAATCACTGAAACCACAAAATCATTGAAAATCTGTGACTTATTTAACTATAATCGTAAGCCTATTTAATTTAAGATCGTACGTCGACGAACTGAAATGACGCCTCAACAGCGAGTGAGCCGCTCTGGGTCAGTGATTATTGAACGTGCTGTTGGCGAGTGGCATCAACGTCCACGGCTGGCATTTGTGCTGGAGGAAGACATTTTGAGCACATGCTGTAATACAGATGATGTGATGGACACGTGTGACTTTTTGAGAGATAATAACTGTTACTCATGTTTGTCGCTATTTAGTTAATTATTTCTGAGCCGACACATGCGCCACCCAGTATTAATTTATTGTCGTGAACGGGAAACCAAACTATGGCTTCTGAATTTCACCAGGTAGTGTAGCGACAGTATTAAGATAAGCTGGCCAAAACTATAGGCATTTACGTCAAGTTTCTTTTAAATGTTGCCTACCAAAAATATCAAAATCGGTCAGTGTTCTGTGGAGTTATTCAAAAATAAAAGTGGCTTTACTTTTGCCCACCCTGTACTTTTATCTTTCTGTAACCTTAACTTTTGTTTACTAATAATATATAAAGTGATTTATTTTGCAAGGTAAAGTAGCAGCACTTGGTGGCGTGGTCTGATTCTGACTAAAAAGCAAAATATTCACAAAATCCACTGACTAAAATATTATCTCAAATAAAATATGATTTCGCTAATTAACCCTGAATTTCGATTTTTTACTATATACTTCGACTTCGTTGATTATAACGGATTTTGCTTTTTACAACATGGATATCGCCTGATAGATGGGAATTTTGCTTTTTTGACTGTTGACTTTGATTTGGCTAGTTAGTGGTGGATTGCGCAAGCAGACTAAAAATGCAGGTCCTGAAAAATGCAGAATCATGAAAATGACGGAACTAATCGCAGTCCGTCATTATTATTGTTTTGCAATTTTCAGCCATTATTTTTTGTGGTCCGTCATTTTAGGTGCTGCAATTTCAGCGCCCCCATTGAGCTTTTTAGTGAATTTCGCTTTTCAGCCTTATAGAATTGACGCGGATTTCATGGCTTTCATTGATGGTAGCGCTGATTAGCTGATATATCAGTGTACAATTCAATGGTTGCACATCGCTGTGTCAATGTTACCTACCATAATTACACTGTGTTCCATTTTGTCGAAGTTTTTGTACACGACATTGTTAGATTTTTTCACGGATGCAGTAAAATCGGCATCTTTGAGGACGTCGTAATTTCGTCAGCAGTCGATATGCTGACATGTGTGGAATATATTAGTAACGTATAGACTCTGGCGACAATTCGTGCCAAAAATTTTTAAACTTAAATTTCTTTAAGTTATTAAACATTCAATGGCGTATTTAAGGGGGCAACTTGTCATGCTTCCCTCGGTGCTAAAAAAATTTGCAGAAGTCTATCTAAAACATCAAAATTTGTGTATCAGTGAACAAAAAGAGCTTTAGCTTTTGGGTGACGAAGACCATTGCACTTTTTTCTTAATTTTTTTGAACACGCCATTGAAAATACTCTAGACGGCACTGCAGTCAGTTTTATATGAAATAGTTTATTTAGTTTGCCAGTTTAAGAAAATGCGGAAACCAGACAAACAATATAAAACAATAAAATTATGACACATTTTTAAATAGATAGCATGAGCGCGTAACAGCACATATCAGTTTAATAAATATAAATCTGCTGAGTTGCTGCATTGAGCAATGAAGACGTTCATTATAACATTTACACCTGAACAATATGTAGATGTCATTAAATTAGTCACGCCAAATTATATACAGCAACAGCCTACACTAATTACTTGCAAGGCACATTGACTGATCTGAAACAAGTCATTAATGTGCACCATAAATACCGCAAAAAGATACATCATATGCTCCTTGCTGAAGGCAGCGAGCCTGCAGGCAGAATAACTTAGGCCTAGTCGCATAGGCCTGTAGCGTTAAAAGTCAGTAGGGCCTACAATAGGTCATAATAAACTTAGTAGTTATCAATTTCGCATTACACTTAGACTATGTCTCAAAAAAACATCCCAGACATTTTCGATTCTAACGTGAATAAAAATTATCAGATTTTTAAAATACTTTTTGGTGTAAACATTCTTGACACAACTAACAACTTGCCATCAAATCACTATTTAATTTTGTATCTCACCCAATGTCTGCTTCCGCAATACCTATGAAAACAAAACCAAACGAAATATGCGTTGAAATATACAACAAAAAACACAAAAAAACATCCCTAACATTATTTATCGTAACTTAAAGTATGACTACCGGATTTTAATAATTTTTGGCGTAAATATTTCTGACGCAACTGGCTATTAAACGACAATTTAATTTTTCACGTAACCCAATGTCTGTTTCTGCACTACCTGAGGAAATCTGACCAAGCAAAACATGTGTTAAAATAAATGAAAAACATCGATAAATTCCGTTTATTTAAATCTAGCAGTTTAAAAACGAAACAATTGGATGAAGTGTCAGTCAAAGTGTTAAAAATGTAAACAAATGTGTTTTGTGCGTTATTTAAATTAAGTAATAATACCACTTTGGGTAAAAATGCAATATTTCCTTGGTTATTCTTTTCCCAGGTAGTGCAGGAACAGACGCTAAGTGAAGTAGAAAACTAAATAGTCATTTGATGGCTAGTTGTCTCATAAATATTTTTACTAAAAATTATTCTTCTTCTTCAAGTTGCAATCGAAAATGTTCGGGATGTTTTTTGAGACAGAGTGTATATGGCTATAAAGCTATAAAGATTGAACAAAACAACAACAGAGTGACGAATCTTAGAAGAAAATTCACATAGGCGGGGCGGATTAAACCCATAGATGGGGCGTGCACGCTGCTCGTTAAACATATTCAGTCAAACATTTTTGTATAAGTGCACATTTAATGCACACATAAATGCGTTTTATTTTATTTATATGAAATCCGAAGATTTTACTGACCAAAAAAATTCAATGCATTAAAACCGACTCAAGTCCTTTTTGTTACACAGCAATGCTCCAGGCCTTATCAAATTATTAATCAACGACTTAAAAATTAACGGACAAGATATATAGATATGCAACATTAACGCCACGGCTAATGCGAGACACAGAGCGGTGAATTGACAGAAATGATAACAGAATTATTACATTGCTTAACAGCTTGCTTTAAACATATATGGATGCGTCTAAAGCTTTGTTCATACACTGTCTTTAAATATATTAAACAGTTAAGTTTGTCGCATTTTTCGTCATAAATAAATTACCCACAGATTTATCGGAGGAATGATAAACGAAATTAATAACTCGGCTATATATGAACAGTATAAAGCTGAAGCAAAGAAACGTTGGACAGTAAGTGTGTCTAATTGTCCTATACAACTGATTGCGGATTGATTGTGTTACGTAGCGACTGGTTCATCTGACATCTCCAGTCATCCGTGTAGTAAGCGACCTGCTGCTGCTGCTGATGATGAGTTTGATGATGATGAGATTGTATCCTGTGTAAGTAGGCTGTGTCGAAGTACGTCGCCGGCTGCTGATGCTGGTAACGACGACCGAATTCGCAGGATGACGTCAGAGGTTGAAGGTCACTGGCCGCGGCGATGTCAGCAGCTGTCATCTGCTGACCGCTGTAGCAAGCATCGTCCTTCATGTGTCGATATGACGCAGCGCCGCAGAGTTGCAGATCAACCGGAAGTTGTTGTCGCGCTGCCTCCATGTTGGTCACGTGCCGGTCAGTGAACATGGCGGCGGCAGTCGGGTTGGACTCAAGGTCGTTCAAGGTCGTCGTCGTCGTCGTCGCGGCGGTCGACTCTGCAGTACACGACGAGACTGTCTCGTCGCTGATCGCCGCAAGGCTTATGCCGGCGGCAGCTGCGACTCGTTTCTGTTTCTGACGTCGGTTGCAGAACCAGACGCGAATCACTTCGCGGTCGAGTCTCAGTGCAGTGGACAGCCGCGCTATCTCGTCGGCACTTGGCTTGTGCTGACGACGGAACGTCGACTCGAGGGCCTCCCTCAACGTGGCGTCGATGCTCGTCCTCTTCTTCCGCTGCCGACACTGGCCGAGCGCCGACCCTGTGGAGAGATCAGTGGCGTCGTCGTCCGTCACCCAGTCCGTCCCGCCCTCGGCGCCGTTCAGCCACCTCGCCAGCAGAGGTCGCAGCTTCCGCATGTTCTTGGCACTCAGCTGCTGGGCCTCGAAGCGACAGATCGTCGTCTGCGAGAAGACGTTGCCGTAGATCGTTCCCAGCGCCAGACCGACGTCCGCCTGCGTGAAGCCGAGTTTAATGCGGTGCTGTTTAAACTGGCGCGCGAACTCCTCCATGTCGGAGTCGAACGTCGACACCGGAACTGGCGCCCAGTACGCGCCGCCGCCGCCGCTGACGCCGAGGTCCGTCTTGTCGTACAGTTCATCGTTGCAGTCGGGTGAAGGTTTCAGCGGCGACGGCAGAACGCCGCGGTCGTCGGTTGGCGCACCAATGTACTTCCGGTCGTCGCACATCCACGTATCCCGCCGTCTCGACTGCTGTAATACCACTTCCGGATCCCACGCCGCCGAAGCTTGGCGCTGAACCGGAAACGGCTGGGCGGAGTACCAGCCTACGCGCTCAGCGGCGGCGGCGACAGCGGTTTTGATCGGCGTTGACGGAACGACAGCCTCGGGCGTAAACGACTGCTGCATCCAGTTTACGTCGTATCTGCGACCTTGCCAACAGCTGTCCGCCGACAGCTTTCCCGCGATGTAACGGGTACCAGCGTCTACGTCAGACCGGAAGTAGCCCGGGTCACATATGACGTCACCGCGAGGGCGTCGCTCGGCTATTACGTGATACGCATCGCAGCTGCCCATCACGTTCGACATTCGCGCGTGTTCCTGCAGCGTTCGATGCTCACTTTTCACCGACATCCCGAACTATACAGTACTATGCAGTTGTTCGCTGCTTGAACGCCTCAGCTATTAATCTATGCAGAAAGAACACGTACGAATTAAGACTGCTGAGCGTAGACGGTCCGTGTTCGCCAGCTGCCTAATGACGTTGTTGACTGACTGCTAAACGGCTGTTGACACTATCTTGACGTCACGGATGACGGATGCCATGACGTCAGTCAGCGATGCGTGACCGACGCCGATTGGCTGGCAGAAGCCACGCCCATCGTAAACGGCTGCTGCTACTGGTTGATAGGAGGGGAGGGAGTGAAGATGGGTGATCATTTTATGATGCGTAGATCGGTGTCGTGTTGACCTGTCATCACCCTGCTGTGATAATAGTCGCTCTCCGTGTCAACGGCCCGCCAAGTGTTTTGGCTGCTGAGAACTGAATTGTCTGGCATTTCCATAATGCACACACCAGACAACTATAGGCTAAGACTAACGATAACCGCACAGTTAATTTAATAGTCTCGAGTGGTTAACTTCTCACCACAACAGTAACTGTCTCCCGTTTGTTTTCGTGTACTGACTGCGACTTATGACTTTGAGTATATTGCACAGATTGCGTAATGGCCTAATAAAGCCAAACTGTAATGGAGCCCCCACCCAATTTACGACCTATATAGAACGCCATTCGGTGCTTGAATCATATTATTATCTGTCCCATGCTATAGCATAGCATGTGACAGATTATAAAATCACTTCTGTCACACTGTCATTCTGTCATTCCGTCTGTAAACATTGCCGCAATTTTGATTCGATTTTGATGCAATTTTGCACAGTGATTTAGAGCCCGGAAAGTAAGATCGAGTTTTTTTTGGAGTAAAAATCTGATAACTCCTTTCCCCATTTTACCCCAATTTTTTAAAAATTTGCATTACGGGTTATGGGGACTTCAAAGTGGTATAACTCGGTCCCCGTAAAAGATAACTGCACGCTGTTTGCACCTACCCCCATATATTCGGGCTCGAGCTATCCGACGGTGTCATTTGAATTTCTCCCCTGACGACCCTTGTTGCCATGGCAACGAATTTTGGGACAAAATTGACTACAACTCGGCCCCCGTGAAAGATAATAGCGCCCTGTTTGCACGTACCCCCTGCTAGGCTATAGCGTGGCAATGGGACAGATACCTCGTTCCCCAGAACGTATTTCTAGTTTCGAATACTTTGATAGGCCTAAGCCTACGCAAATCAAACTAAGCCAATTAGCCAAATGAGCTCAGAAATTTCAAATTTGGCGCTTAGATGTAGGCCTACGCCTAAACAAGTACAAAGTTTTGCCATTTTTTCGGAAGGAGAACCCATAATTATGGTATTCTCACCTATGCCTACAGCGGCCAAGAGCTCAGAGCAATGACGATAGTTTTTTTTAGCCCAAATCGCAGGCTCGGAGATATCGCGCTGCAAAATGCAGCAAAAAAACTAAGACATCCGGAGCTACTTTTCTTTGCCGGACGACCCTTATTATAAGCAGATGATTAGCGTACGCTTACAGTGTTTCATTTCAGGATTTTAGATAACAGTTTCAACTTACTGCGAGAAGTGCAGAAAATATTTCAGCTGCTGGCGAAAAAGTTTTCAGACCATGCATGCGCAGTGGATGATTTGCCCTTGACCCACCACGGCCACTGACTGAGAGAGCCCTACTTCTTCGCTTGATAAGGCTACGTAGCCATAGGCTCATAGCACTTTTTGAATCGTGTCTGAAATGAGGTGAGATGGGAACAAATCCAGATTGCGACGAATGTGAGCTTTGCGGTTTACGTTGCAGACGTGGACAGAATTGATGTTCATCGTGGTGCAAGAAATTGATGGAACGCCGTTACGCCGGTGTGATTCATCGGGTCGTACGTTTCGCCGGAAAGGGAGGACGAAGAAAAATTATGACGTGGAACGAAGCTTTGCGGCTTGCTGCTGCGACAGATAGTGACGTGGGGGCGTTGTACAGGTCGATTTACTGCACAGCCATTGCAGCAGCAGCTTCCCAGCGTAAGTGCCGCCATCTGTCGATTGCGAATGAATTAAGTAGCTGCATGATGATCGCAGCAAAGTGCGGTGCTCGACAATTCCAATCCACCATCTGACGCCACACTTCCGCCGACAACAGATTCGTTGCTTCACAAATTCACAAGAAACGTCAAGAACTGACAAGAAGCTTGGTTAGTTTTCCAGACGATACAAGAAAACTCCTGCATTTTAACATAATTATGTACCAAGCTAACGACCGAAAAGGCCCACTAACCTACACTAGTGATTACCTATTATCAAAACAGAGACGTCCCCAGCCTCTTTCCAAAACAAAAGTCCGACAAACTCGGTAAAAATAAGCGCAGTGAGCTCCCCCCGCGGGGTCTGGGGCGGATTCCCAGCCGAAATCAAATTTGGTGCATTTTAGCCTTAAAATATAACGTCTGGTGGCAATAATTTTAATAATTTTACTGATACACGAACTTTTTCATTAGCAGTTCGGCAGAGCATATAGTGTTTACTTATGCATAGGGGCTCAAGGGGGGCCGCACGTCCGCCCCTGGATCCGCCACTGTTAGTTTGATAATTGCATCGAAAAACTGTAAAAACATGAAAACTGTGCATAACGTTCCTGACAGAAAAACATATTTATCCGCAGTTTTCTCTTACTCTCTTAGCCCACAATGTTGCTGCGCAGTTGGTCCATATAAAATAATCAAACTGTACTAAGTTCAGGCTATATCCAGGCCTACGTCGAGTTCAAGCATCTTCAAATTGTTGCGGCCACTTGCGGATCTGAATCCGCAATCGGATAGGTCCGCTGTGCTCACAAGGCTGATAACAGCTCGACGTCGGCGAGCTAATTGCTTAATCCGTGCGGGCAACACGTCGGCCAGTCGCAGTTTTCATCCACGGATTAACTCGTGTTTCTCTCCCTCACGTCCCGAGTCTGATAGCTAATTGTCGCAAGTGAATCTTGCAGCTGCCACTCACTCCCTTTGTCACTCACAGTAGGCCTACCATTCGCTCATAATTGTTGTTCTTTAGACCTTTTGAAAATATTTTAAGTGGCAATTAACGAATGAAAATTATTAGCTGTTCGATGTTTACTAAGTTAAAACCATAGATGTAAAAATGTTTTTAATGTTTTTCTTTATAAAAGTTTTAAAATGTTTTTCTTGCGTTTTTAATGTCGTTTTTCATGCGCAACAGTAAGAACTGATAGCGCGTCTTAGCCATCGCATTTCTGTCTGTCTGTCTGTCACATGGGTGCATCAGTCAAAAACGGTGCAAGCTAGGATCACCAATTCTTCACCGTCGGCTGCCTGGAAGACTCTAGTTTCAGGATCCGAAAAGCCTTTCCGTAATTCCATAAATTCGAAAGGGGCCACCCCGAACGAGGGCGCTAAATAACAGGGGGTAGGGAAAATTTGCGATTTTAAGCCAATACGGTTGAGCGAGACCTGTCGCGCCCTCTGGCGAGTGTAAATGAAACATCGTTTCTGAGATCAGTGAGCTTAGATTCTGTTCGACTGGACCTTCAAACATGCACCGCTGTCGCGCGATGTTTAGCTGGGCTATAACGTTATAGTTATAACGCTTAGTTATAACGTTGCTTTATGTCTTTACTGTTTACAATCATGCTGTTTACTCAGGGACTACAGTTTCACTTAACATTTGGTGCACAGTTCTGTTAGGATTACTTGATTTCTACCCTTACAGGAATGATGCTTTGCATAAACTGGAGTGGCTGTAGGCCTAAAGTACACATGACCTGTTTGCATTTCAGTGATATTCCAATGTCAAAGATTTTGGCATTACATTACTGGTACAAAAACTACTTACTTACTTATTACTACAATGTTGTTTCCTGTGTACAAATAGTTAAAGTAAGAACTACTTCTACAGTCTACTGTCAATTTTGCTCTAATTGGACAATTTTAACGTATCCATACTGGGTCACCCAAAAGCAGTGGTGTAGATAAAGGTGGTCGGTCCAAAGGGTCTAGGCCTACCCAATCTTCCAGACAAGACAAGCACACGTTCAAACTGCACTAAATTTGGTCAGTTGATTCTCAGGAAGGTAATGAAAATTGTTGCCACCAGATCTCATATTTTAAAAATATAATGCATCAATCTGGGCTGGGTATCCACCCATGGCCAGACCAGGCTGGGGGAGCTCACAGCAATCCCAAGATCTCCTAGCTGGATTTTAGGGGTCCAACTTCTAAGGGAAGGGCAAAAACGAAAGGGACAGGAGGAATGAAAAGAAGGGAAAGAAAAGAGAAGAGAAGGAAAGTGGAAGGAGTCGACACCCAATTCACCTTTCTGGCTATGCCACTGCCCAAAAGTGAACTCTGGGAAATGTTAGTATAAGCTGCAGCACTGCTTACACTGTGTCTCAAAAAACATCCCCAACATTTTTGACTGTAACTTGAAAACCAATTATCAGATTTTGATAATTTTTGGTACGAATATTCCAGACACAACTTGCCATCAAATGACCATTCAGTTTTCCACCTCACTCAGCATTTGTTTCTGCACTACCTGGGGAAAACACAACCAGCAAAATATCACTTTTTTATCGAATGCGATATGATTGCTTAATTAACATAACGTGTAAAAACACATTTTGTTCATATTTCTGACGCTTTGGCTGACATTTCTTCCAGTTGTCCATTTTTCAACTGCCCGCAGTAAAATTGTTTGAAGTGTTGGCCCACTATGCGAACACAGGCAAGGGGATGCTTTCTCCATTCATTGACAGCAGTATCGACAAAGTTCTGCTCCAGACCAATGCAGGCTGTACCAGTCGCTTCTTGACTTCACAAACATTCCTAAACTTCATCTGGTAGACACACTGCTGCATGACAGTCAAATCTTGTAACAGACCGGCTGTTGGGGCCCACAGATTAAGATAGATGGAATTTATTGACTTTTTTTCAATTTATTTTAACACGTATTATGCTTGGTCTGATTTCCCAAGGTAATGCAAAAGCAGACGTTGAGTGAAGTGAAAACTAAAACACCTATTTAATAGCCAGTGGTGTCAAAAATATTTTTGCCAAAAATTATTACAATCTGCTGATCTTTCTTCAAGTTACGATCGATAATGTCGGGGATGTTTTATCAGGTTTTCTGTTTATTTCAACACATATTTTGCTTGATCTGATTTCCCTAGGTAGTGCAGAAACATATATTGGGTAAGGTGGGAAACTAAACTCGTTTGATGGCAAGTTGTGTCAAGAATAATCATACCAAAAATTATCTTAATCTGATAATTTGTTTTCAAGTTACAGTGAAAAATGTCAGGGATGTTTTTTTGAGACACAGTGTATATGATCGATGCCACCGAAGTTGCCAAATCAGCAGCATCAAGTCTCCGAAGCATTAAACTATGCAAAGTATTGAAACTGAAAATAAAATCTAATAAGTATCCTGCATATCAGAGACTGTTGGCCTCTGCACCTTTTCCATCCACATTATACTGGTACCTATTACCACAATATGAAGTTACACATCTTCCAAGAAATACAAAACTACATAAATACATACATTGCTCAGTAGTATGCAATCTCACATTTTTAATTCTTAGTGAAATTATAATCATTGTCATCAGAATCATTAGATTACAAATAAAATAACAAATGGAAAAATGGAAATTGCAGCTAGAGAACAAACACAAGCTTTGAGAGCCAACAGTCAACAACGAAAGACAAGAAAAACTAAACTAGCCGTAAGACAATACAAAGGTCTGGTCTGATGCGAACAAAATCATTCAAATGCATTAACGCTAACAGCCACCAACAACATGAACTTCATGATTCTGACTTGTCTACAAATGTAACAGCAGGCAGTTCATGACGTTTCCTGCGAAGATATCGAAGTCGATTCCACAAGCTCTGACACATTGACATTAGCTGAATATCACGAACTGGTAACTTCAGTACCTCCTGATACTGCAACCTACAAAGCACACAAAAACACAGCTCTCTGCTGATGCCTACTATTGACGTTCCTGACATATGTATATGTAAACAAATTAAAAGTTTTTAGCCAAAAAATAAAGTTTTGTGACAATGAAAAAGCTATAGAACACAGAACAACTTCTGAACGGACTGGTTTGTGGCATCTTTGAATAAATTACTGAAGAAGGTCAAACGTATACAGATGTGTCGAAAAAATCATATCCTCGCTAGAAGAAAAATAAAAGTTACAAATTACAGACAAAACTGAGACTTCTTGTTGAATTATAGCTACCATTTACTTTGGGGTCTATCATTTATCCAGACAGCACACAAACGTGTAGAAGTAATACCCCAGTCACTGCAAGGCAAATACATGTAGTAGATCTCAGAAATAAGACTAGATTTTAATGCTCTATAAAACACAAACAACTCTGAAAAAAACAATGAACAGAAAAGCAGTAATCAAAGCACTATACAATAAACATTGTACTATTTACAAACAGCACAAAAAATAAACTAAATGCATAAATGCAAAATAAGTAAACACAAAAAATGTGTTAAGTTCCTAATGTGAAAAATAAGTGCAACACAAGTGAAAAAAACACGCTCATGATAACCAAATGCAGATGTAACACAATGAGAGTAACTAGCAGAGAAAGACAGTGAGTGAGTGAGTGAGTGAGTGAGTAGGGTTTAATGTCCCACCCGACACAATATAGGTCATTCTGGGGATGGCCTTTTCAGGCAAAATGCACACAAACACATAGTAATGGAACAGTAAGTTTAACCTTTACAACTAGAAAGTGCTGATTTAAATAAAAGGAAAGGGGAGGGAGAAGGAAGAGCCACTTCACTGCAGGGGAGGGAGGGAAATGTAATAGCTAGCATTGCTGCTTGCTCTGTTGGTGCAATGACGTCATTGCTATTATGAGTCATCATGTACACAGAAGAAACGGCGGAATGTCCGACAGAACAACCAATCTCTTAATCTCCTCCAATGTTCACTATGCTCACCTTGGCGGAGATAATAAAGAAACAGAAAGTTTAACCTTTACAGAAACACAAAATGCAAAAAACAAGCTGAACCTAAAATTGTAAGAACTCCATTATACGCGGGCATATGTAATTAACATAATGGTAGTTCTAATAATCTTCCCTCTTATCCTAGAAAGACAGTGAAAAGCACCGACCAGATCAGTCGTTTAGCAGTGTGCAGTCGGCCAGTCTGCAGAAGACTGAGAGCAAAGAAAAGATGACATCGAATGACAGTGGGAGGGCTTCCCATCTCCAGAGCAATTCTCAGCTGCTTCAGTGAAATCTTACCAGCAAACTCGGCCTACAAAAGTTCCACATCAGTCTATGACATTTAAAAACTGCCCAACTCTCTCTAAAGCAATATATTGCAAGTATTACATGCAAAAACAGCTCTGTACTGATGTCTACTGCTGACATTACTGTCTCACTTATCTGTCTGTGTAAGCAATAAACAAATCAACAGTTTTTAGCCTGTGTCTGCAGGCTGCACACGGTGGCCGTGCGGCAGGCGGCTCTAGTTAGTGATGAAAGCGCATTAGAGGCGTGCGCATGTTGGCGATGATGCGCTATACAAATTGACAACCTTTACCTTTTTACCTTTGACGGGTATCCGTATCTGGCTACCAGTTTCCAGCGATCTGTCGACCTTTCTGATACAGTACTACGTGTGCCAATACCCTACGGGTGCACCCTATCAGTCCAAGGGAGGTCTGTCAATTTGTCTAGACTTACGTGAGTGTTTATCGGATGCGAGATACGGGTCCAGCGATCCGTCGGGCCTAGCGCGCACGCACTGCGCCTGCCTGCCACATAGCTCGCTGCCACGTACGATTACGTCATGCTATTGCACTCGCACGTTACTGATCCATAGACTTCATCCGTAGATGTTATCCGTACGGTTTTTTGGCTACAAAGTTAACGTGGAAATGCAGTTCATGTGCTGGTATTTTGAATTTTCAGCCAAAAAATAGTTTTGCAATAAGAAGAGAGCTACAAAACACACAAAAAAACTTCTGAGCAGAGACTGCTTCTGTGTCACATGACATGTGTTCTGCTTGAAACATATAATTTAATGCCAGTGGTTAACAGTGCCTAAGCTATCTCCACTCTACCTGCTAAATGTAGAGAAAGCTATATTAGCAACCTTGTTATACAGACTTTATCACATAGCTAATAATAACAATACAATGATCAAGTCCAAGACTGGAGATCAGGCCTCAATAAAGTTATGGACATCTCGACACAATGAACTGGAAATCAACAACAAAGTAGTATTGTCAATTATAAATTAAACAATTCAATAAACTATCATCAACCAAAACAAAGTTAGCAAAATAAATAAACGGTAGTGGACCTAATTAAGCTCAAGAAAAAATATACATGATAGAGAAAATAGTCTCCAAGTGCAGAATAGGCTCCACCGAGTGTACTCAACCAGTTCATTGCGTCATCCAATTCCAGCCGTTTCACCACCAATCCATGCAGACGATCACACCTTCACAGTTTAAACACATAACAAAATTAACTAAGTATGCATAATACATTCTCTGCTCAATCGTTAAACAGCCATGTTAGTCCACTACAAAAATCAACTGAAAACAGTAATTAAAACATGAGGTACGGTAACAACAATGCAGTGAGCAACCTGCTGACACTTACTCTGCTTGTTCATGTTTATGGAACCCTGTTTCTTTGTCACAAAACGCAGTATGCAGGTGATGAACAAATACAAATAACTGAATTGTGCCATGAGTAACGTATTTCAACCAAAATTTAAAATGTTTGCATGGGACTAGGTTGCTGACGCTGCATCTCTAAGGAAGAATAAGTGAAGACCCAGATAAAACTAGAGATGCACGTATGCTGTAAAATAAAAGCTTATCCACATTGTTTCACTTGCCTCTTGTTATATCACAAACTATGATGCATGCTTATTTGACAGTCTCCATGGCAAAATTAGATATCCTGCAAATTAAATCATTTGCTATTCCTTTTGAAGACAAATGTATGGACAAACATGCCAATTTTGTCCAATAAAACAAATGTACATGTAACTGCTAACTTGGTTAACATGCTTATCATATTATTTCATAACATTACTAAAGAAATAATCATTTATTACAATAATCACAATAATCATTTATTAGACTGTGCAATCATACCATAAATAATCGATTTCAAGTCTGTGAGAAGCTGTCATAACAATAATAACAGTCTGTTGTACAAGTACAGCAGTTTGTATGGTCTCCTCATTAGACGTAACAAGTGAAAGTGTATCTTGTGAGCTCGGAGTGTCTGAACAACGATATAATGCTGATGCACTGTTCAGTTTAAAATAAGTACTATGTGTAGGCAAGACGAGACGCTTCCATGCACAGTGTTGAGCAAAACTTGTAAAGCCGCGTGCAAACTTTGATGAGATGGCAAGCGTCTTTGCAACACAACTAGCCAGTGCAGCATTCAACTTCAGTACAAACACCTTCATCGGTGTCATAAACTGCACCTTACACAGTCTACAGTCATCATTCCATACAGAAACACTATCAATATTTTGTTCTCTGTGAATGACTTCGAGGGCAGGTTTAGCAGTAAATGAAGTATGACCATTGCTGACATCAGAAGCATCAGATGACCAGTTAACTGGCTGGCTGACTGCCTTTTGTTCAGACAACATTAGCTCACCAGTAACAACCTGATGTCCTGAGCTGTTCAGCAAAATTGCTGAACAAATGCTATCACAAGACAGCAACTGAGAAAAATTTCTTGAGTGGACAAATGCGCAGCATGAGTGTGATTGTGAAGCTGTCATATTGACTAAATCAGCCATCTGCAATTAATAACAACATTTTAAACTCAGTATCTAGATGTAACTATTTAGTACACTATTCAAAAAGCATTGTGTCATTCACACACACATAACTAATGACAATCAAACCATTCAATGAGTGCAAGCAGTCGATGAATTCGCTACACCCACCACAACAAACGACTGATCTGCTTAGCTACTGTGCACAGCAAAACTAACATCAACACTAATTCTACTCATCACTGCACGTTACCAGTGATGGATCCAAGAGGAAAGAGGAGGAAGCAGATGTGTGGCTGCACCCCCCTTGAGCCCCTATTTGCAGTATGCATAGGTAAACACTATATGCTCTGTCGAACTGCTAATTAACAAGTTCATGTATCAGAAAAATTATTAAAATCATTGCCACCAGATGTTATATTTTAAGGCAAAAATGCACCAAATTTGATTTCAGCTGGGGCTTTGCCCCAGACCCCACTGGAGGAGCTCACAGCACTCCCCCAGCCCCTAGCTGGATTCAAGGGGTCCTACTTCTAAGGAAAGGGGGAAGGGAAAAAAAGGAAAAGGGAGGAAAGGGAAAGTGGAAAAAGGAGGAAAAAAGGGAAAGGAAGAAAGAGGGGGAGGGGCAAAGGGGATATTCCCCCCTTGACTGAAGCTTAGATCTGCATCATCATCATCATCATGCGAAGCGTTCAGCTGTAGCATCCCGCTGTTGCGATTTGTCGCCAAAACAAGCGATCTTCTAGATCCACCACTGCACATTGTTGCTTGTTATTCAATGTCAACGTTTTTAGCCAGTTTTACCAGACGAATTTATAAGAATGCACTACTGCCACATAATGTTTATGCTTATATCACAGCTTTTGGGTTATGTGAGATGGGTGAGATGGTACACATTCAATCATAAAAGGCGATATATTCCAATCTAAATTTGTGAATTTTTCCCTCATACGAGGTCACTGATGTTGAGGCACCGAGAAGCATACATCTCGTCACAGCGAAAAAGGCTGTAACACGTTGACTGTTTTTTTTATTCTAACAAACTGCAAATAAGTTAAAAGTAGTGTTGTTTTGTACTATTATTGCTTTTATAAGTTCTATCTGTAAAATATTTGTTTACATTTGTCAACTTTATGTAATAAACGCAGGTGTTATGTTATGTTAGGACGATATGGCCGTAGGGGAGCTGACTAGCGGTTTCTATTTTTATTTAAACGACAGTAGTGCTCAGCCATACATGTCTAAAATATAGTAAGTCTGCTTCTTTTGCGTATAACTCAAACGTTGAGACTGTCTTTGTCGTATAAAGTTAAACAATAAATATTTCACAATATACTAGAAAATGATAAACAAATAATGACAGTCACTTCCGGAATAAGAAAATGAGCTGATTTCAGAAACCGCAATGACGGGAAAGTGATAAAGAAGTAACTACTCCCTGCCAGGAAAGAAGTAACCGAAGTGTTTGAATTGTGAAAAATTAGCTGGGGGGTTAAACTTTTCGAAAGTCAGAGACCGAGCAAAATTGTGATGTAAATTGTATGTATACAGTATATAGCTGATTCCCTGTTCATAATTTGACATTGTGTGAGGTGGGTTGAGAAAACAGTTCGGGGTTCAACCCCCAACCCCCCGACAATTCAAACACTGCAAACACATGGCTAATTATTCGTGTAAAAAGTTTTTTCCTACGATTTAACGCTTAGCCGCAATACGTCTCTTACGAACGGACCGACGACGGACAGACAAACGAAAACCATACCATAAGCTCGACCGTTGCGTAAGTACGGTCGGCTAACAAAGTTTATTGCAAAAATGTGTTTTGAACTGTAACGTAAACTGGCTTTCTCGATCCGTACTGGGACTGCATACGGATCCGTATTATCTTTGAATAGCTGACGAGACTGACGGGTGACTAAGCCGGGGCATACCGCTTTGAGATCCGTAGCTTGACGGCTGCTATCTGTTACTACTGCATGCTGGGTTCGAAAGTTCGTCGACGGTATGTCGAGCTCCGAGCGAAACGGAGGGTTTCGAGGCTGATACGACCCGCCATTCACTATTGCTGCAACTGATTCGTCATATTTAACGGTTGGTTCACTGCCTGCCTGATGACTTTCTGCGCTTCCCATACTGACGTCTTGGTGGCGTGGCGTAGTTGGTAACGCGTTTCGGCTGAAACGAAGTTACTCTACGCCGGGCCCGGTTAGTACTGCGATGGGTGACTGCCTGCGGGCAGGTAAACCATCTCGGTGCGAAGCCTGCCAG
>Ga0209671_1000208_pt1 | contig 32989 bp, 18 predicted proteins | sample WorMetHERISLAND2_2_FD_187401 | JGI IMG/M metagenome (GOLD analysis project Ga0209671, IMG submission 187401) | Marine gutless worms symbiont microbial communities from Max Planck institute for Marine Microbiology, Germany - Olavius geniculatus... | ecosystem: Host-associated > Annelida >...
AGTGGTAAAAAATACTTGGCCGGTGTCTTCCGGGCCAGGGGTAGATTACCCCGCGAACCCGCTGTTAAGTTAGATATCTGTAAAGGGTCGGTCTCCTCCACCACTAAGCAAGGAGCCATGTCAGATAGTCGGGAACCGGAAGTGACTGGTGCCCCGTCAGCAGATGCACGGAGCGTAGAAGTAGAAGTAGCAGAAGCAGAAGCAGTAGCAGGGGCGAGTGGACCGGCGAACTTTGCATTTGTAGTACAGTCTCTCCAGCAGATCCCCTTATATACTAGGTGACCTGCATAGGACAATTTCTATTTCTTGATACTGTTATATAATTACATGTCTTCCATATTTATTCGATATATTACTTCTTCATTTTTTATCTTGTCAGTTCATTTAATGACTATAATGACTAAAAACACAAATAACAGTGCACAGAGGGAGTAGAACTCTAACAGGCATCAAATACTTTATTCATTAAGGGCTAGAATTGTTATTTGACACTCAAAACGTACATTTTTGACGAATTTTTTTGTAATCCCGTAATCCCGGGATTCAGACCAGCCGGCCAATCCCGGGATTCGGGATCCTGGGATTGCAAACACTAGGCCTAGCTATGTTGACAATGACAACCTTGACACCGTAGTTGTGCTTTTTTAATAATTACGTTACGTTACGTGACAGGTGCTTGTTGCATATTCTAGGGCTTTGTGGTGACTGATCGCCATGTTTGTTGATTGTATTATGAGATATTGTGCAGATGTTTAGCGATTTAGAACGTTATTGTTTTATTTAAATATATCGTTAGCCATGGATTGTGTGAAACTATTCAATAGCGAGGTACGGGAAAGATTATGATAGCTGTTAATTCGAAGAGCACTGACAAGAAGTGCAGACGTGTTTCACCCGTTCAGTTGTAAACACAAATAAATTACCTCTAATTTCAATTTTTGGATTGGCGCGGGCCCCGATTTTTGCTGTTTTCAGTTTGTATTCAGTCAACCGTAATGTTTTAATTGCCGTACCGCACTCATCAAAATTCTGTTTTCAGTTCGGCTGTGACAACACAAGCCTAACCCTGTCACGAACTGGGTCGAACTCAAGTGTTTTCATCCGAAGATTATATCTGCTGTGAAAATTCACGGCAGATAGCGAAAATCAACTACAATTTTCCGTGAATTTTCACGGAAGCATTTGTTAACTTTTGGATATATGTTGTGAAAATCTATATACGGAAACGTATATATTACAGCTGAGGAAATAAACGATTAATCACCCAATTAATATGAAATTGGCTATGGTGAAAAATGAACATATTGATGAAACTTAACTTGATTCTTTCACCACAGTTGCTGCCAGCCTTACGCAGCCTATGGTAGTTAAGCCTAGTTGAGGCAAAGTAGGAATTTTAATGCTATTTTGTTGCATATTGTCTGCCATATGCACGGGTCTGGCAGTGAAAAAAATGCAAATCGGTCATGGAGCAGGACATTTGGGTGCTGCTGTTTGTCACGTACTGAATCGGTCAGTGTGGAGCGAAAATATAGACAGTTTAGTCCCATATTTTTGACTTATTTGCATGTAGTTTATATTTTAGAAATATAAGATCTTTGAGACATCAGCTGAAAAGCTGTGGCTGCTTGCCAGTGATGTGATCAGTTACATATACCTATAGGCTACAGCAGTTGCTAACTTGCTATTATTGCTTGGATAATCTAATAATACTGTACTAAATAACACCGGCAGTTACTTTACTATACCTTGTTTGGATGCAAATTTACTGCAGATAATGATATTGAAAATTAGTTATTTTCCATAGATTTTCACGGCAGATAACCATTTCATGCGATGCCAATCACTATTTGTATGCTGCTGACAACATGGCTGCAGATTACGTGATTTATAACATGATTTTTATCAAATAAATAAAATGAAATGACAGTTAATGAAAATTTATAAGAAAAATGCATATTTTTGATTTTCAACAGTTTTGGGCAAGTCATAAATATTGCTCAATTTTCAAAATACTTTGGTAATACAGTCTTCATACATAGCATCACCAAGTGCTGGGTTGGAGGAAGATAAATAACTAACATGAAAATTTTCCATTACGGATGGGAACACCCTACTGGGCATTACCTGCCCTCGACTCTGATCTCGCAGAGTGTCTTTTCGAGACTTATGCGGAAGCCTACAGTAAGTAGATAATTTGGATTTTGCGGAATGCAGAAAAACTACAAGGTGTAATTTGTAGAATGTTCACTGTTCGGCAACTGAAATTCTGCAAAGTACACCTTTTTGAAATTTTGCATTCTGCAAAATACACCTTCCCATTTTGGGATATGATTAATTTGTCACTGGTTAGAACAGTACGGTAGTTAACAATTGCTAGTCGGTAAACAATTGCCAATAATTTTGTTGGATTGCTGATTATATCTTGCTATATGTTTTTGCAGTTGTGCTCGCTATATGACCAGAAGTTGCCAATTTCACGAACAAAGATGGCTGAAGTGACTGAAGCAGCAATTAAATCAGCAAAATTCTATAAACATGTGGTACAGAGTGTGGAAAAGTTTATCCAGAAAGTATGTTAATACAGAGTTCACTGCATCCATTCAATGTTATAATGTTAATGTTTATGAGTTGAATGTACTGTTGAAAATGCACTGTTATCATTTTACATGGTTAATATTGTGTGCTCTAACAATGTTTGAATTGTGTTGTTTTGTTGGTTAACCTAATATGTACCTTCAACGTTTGTCTGTCTGTCCACAAAAAAACTTGTCTGCTTTAATTGAAATTTAATGTGTAGGTAGAGGTCTTTGAGCGCTATGTGATAGTATGCCATGTTACCTGGCAAAGTTCAGGTACATGATCATGTGGTTTTCAAACTTAGAAATTTTTCCATTTTTTTGTTAAATGTATCATTTCCTGCAACGTTTACAATATGAGCTGGCAAATGACTAGCAGTACTTATTCTAGGCACAGTTGCTTCAGTTGGATTTATTTCTGCATACGGTATGGTTTTGTGTCACATGCCTAACTTCACTATACAGGGCTAATTTTTGTTAAACGGTTTTTGCAAAACATATTTTGTGACATGTGATATAAATTATAGCATGTCAAACAGAGTAAAATTATGATCGACTTAAATTGATTTTGTATTTGTAATTATGAATGGAGTAGCATTTACCTGCACTGATTAGTTGTCTACAGCTTTTTAAAATTTCACTCTTTCCACTACCAAATTGCCAGGTGTTAAGATCGCATTAATAAATAAACATATCAAAAGACAGCAATAGCAACTGTAGTAAGTCAGTAGTTTACTGCAGTTCACTGTAAAATCAGAATAAAATAGCATTTGGTTGCTAATGTAAATGAGTTTTTGTTTGTATGTATTTGCAGTGTCAGCCTGAGTATAAGCTTCCAGGACTTTATGTCATTGATGCTATCGTGCGAGAGTCACGACGACAGTTCAGCCCAGAGAAGGACCTTTATGCACCAAGATTCTCCAAGAATTTTGAGGCTATATTTAGCAATCTTCTCACACTCTGTCCATCATCTGACAAAGTGCGTTTTTGTTAGGCAGCATGCAGTTAATGATAAATGACTGTTTACTTTTATTTAGTAACTATTTGACATGGTTAAACTAGCACGGCCGGTGAGTTAATCAAGACATTGTTGCTTTTTGTGCAGTGCTGTGAGGTGGTGTCACAAGACTCAACTCATACATTCAAGCAGATGCAGCAGTGGTTAATGATGCTTATAATTCCTCATGGTTAATGAATCTAGTCAAGTTCATTCACACTGTTTTCTGAAATTGTGTCATAGAAGGTTTGATGTGCTGACTGTTGACAGTGTGCTGCCAATTTTATTAGCCGACCATACTTAAGTAATGATCAAGCCATTGGTATGGTTGTCGTTCGTCCGTATGTCTGTAACGATGTTTTGTGACTATGTCATAGGGAAATTTTTTTTACATGAATAATTACATTAATTAGCCATAGGCCTTAAACTTGGGCTTGCAAAATTTTTGCAGTCTAGTCGTTCGTGCGTCTGTCCGTAACGGATGTTTTGTGACTATGTCGTAGGGAAAATTTTTTTTACATGAATAATTACATTAATTAGCCATGGGCCTTAAACTTGGGCTTGCAAAATTTTAGCAACCTAGCATAGGGAACATTTTCAAATTGGATGTTGAATGGATCTGGGTAGGAAATTCAATGGAAAACTGCTCATATCTCGGAAATGGTGAGAGATACGGCCAAGGTTAGTATTAATCACTAATAGGAAGCAGCATACGCTCTGTCAGATAAAATGGAAATCATTGACCTTGGATGATCTTGAAGGCCGCTATGTGCTATTGCGGCTAAATGGTGTGAGATAGAGCTTAGGTTGCTACTGATCACTAATAGGAAGTCGCATACTGGCTTTTAAATGACCTGAAAATCATCGACCTTGAATGACCTTGAAGCTAACTGAAAGAATAAATTGAATTTTTTGGAAGTGCTTTATCTCTGTAAACAAATAAAATCTTTCAGTAAATGTTGAGGTATACCTGTTGCTGTAGTTCATCTTTTGGTGCACTGATGTTTTGTTGTTGACAGGAAGGAGATCTGATCTGTAAAGACCTGCAGAAATCTAATCGGGCTTATCTTATTTAATTTTTGATCAGCTTCAGACAAGTAGTTTGGTTAAACAAAAGCTGAGCATATCGTGTGTTGTAGTGCAAGATTGTGAGAGTGTTGAACCTGTGGCAGAAGCATGGAGTCTACGCAGCTTCAGTTGTACAGCCGCTGCTTGACATGGCTGGCGAAACACTCAATGACAGCTTTGGCTCTCCGGGTAACAGACTGTTAACTTTTTTCTATATACTTAGCATGTTTGCGAACATGGTGTAACGTGAAAATTGGGTTTATTACCTCCGCCATTGAGGTAGTGTTTTTGTCTGTCTGTCTGTTAGCAAGATAAGTCAAAAAGTTATGGATGGATGGCACAAACTACCAGTGATTCACTGATTCAATTTTGGGGGTGATCCGGAAGGAATCTTGGATTCTTCATCACTTTGAAATTTTCGTTACCATTGCTTTCAATGGGGCATTAGGGAACCGCTGGCAAACCGAGGATGGTGCTGCCACCTAGCGAACAACATTGCCTTGGCGGAGGTATGCGGGCTATATGACTGCTTTCTAGTTGTCAGTGTCTTTGACTTGACTTGCTTTGCTTTGCCTTTAGTCATTTTTAATCGATGCGTTGATTGCATTAAAAATTTACGGGTGTTTTTCTACAGTTTTTTGATCTGTGTTTTTAAATAATGATATATTTCGTGTTATTTTTGTTAAAATTCAGCGATGTTGTTTTTTTGTTGTTGTTGTCACTGCTGTTGTTACGATGGAGCTCATTGGCCACTGGCCAGTAGAGATGTGGAAATCTTGCAAGTTATTGTATGTAGTCTGAGAAAAGAAGCTGATTGTGGGTCTTTAGACTTACCATTATGATCCTTTTGCTTTTCTGTTTATCTTAAAACTGAACTCAGCTTATTTTGTATGGCCTGTGGCACTAACTTACTTTTTCATATTTATGATAGCCTTGCTGTAAGAATGGGGGAACATAAAAATCTCTTTACCGAACCGAATGCAACTGAATCGTTAATTTTTACTTTAGACTGACTTAACTGACTTGGTTTTTAGCTGTAAGCGCGAAGGAGTCGTTGTTGTCGACAGTATTACCTGTTACTCCATCCACTCCCGTCACTTCACTTGCTTACACCCCAGTACTGACCAGTGTCTGTCCTCAGTCGGCCGTCGAGCCCGGCAGACCAGCGGACGTACAAGACAGTTCCGGCGATCTTCACAGTAGCCTGCTGAGAACCATTACTCAACTGATGCATCAGCAGCAGCAGCAGCCTCCGCAGAACCAGGTAACATAAAGTCATATTATACTACAACATGTTGTCATCATCACCACAGCAATAGAATGATGTGCAGTACACTGTACTTTCAAGGCCACACAGTAGATTTAGGTATGTTTTGAAATGTACTGAAAGCTAAGGATTAGATGATAAAAAAGCCGCTAAGGCAGAAGTTGTTTTTTTGTTGTTGAAAGACAAGTTTTTAGTTTTGGAAATGTGTTTACAGTTAATAGGAGGTGATTCTCTGCTGACAGTCAACTGCACTAGAACAGGAAATCAGGCTGACAAACTGAAAAAGCAATAGAATGAACAAACAGTGACTAGCAAGCAAAGTTAACAAATTCTCCATGATTAAGAAGACACAGACAAATGCAAAATTATACAAACACAGGGCTCCCAGTTGATCTGAAATTACTGAAATGTTGCGGATGTCCTGAAATTGTCCTGAAATTAGCAATTGTCCTGAAATTTTACTCATTTGGTCAGAATGTCCTGATAAGGACCTTTGTTACACTGTCGTTATGGCATTGCATTCATTTTGTGCTTTACTTAGTAAACAACATGCAGTCTGTTAAGGTGGCACAAATGATGTTAAAAGCAGGAAATGAGAAGTTGCAGGAAACAGCAAAGAAATTGGACGCGAGTGGTGCTAAACAAAGAGATCTCAGAAAACGACTCCATGAGCATGATACGAAAGACGTACCTCCGGCCAAGAAGATGAAGACTTGAACTGTTTCTTTTGATGATGAAGACTATGAATTGCAATAGACATATTTTTAAATCAGTTTCAGTGTATCTGTACATCTAGTCTCAGTGCTGCATTCAATCTAGATGCTGTGTACAGCATTCTTCTACCTACACTTGTTTACAAGTCATGACTATGTTTATGTTGCCGACGAGTGTTAAGTAATGTTTTCTCTTGTGACATTTTAAATTTTGTTTTATGTGTAACTGTCCTTAGTAACATTTTTAGGACTGCAATACTGATCTGCTTCAATGAATAACATTTATGAGGACAGAAAAACGTGCATTTTCTGTGTCTTGAGCCTCGTGAAACTGCCAAAAATGTCCTTAAATTGTCCTGAAATTTTGTAAGCATTGGGTCTTGAAATTTCACTTCTTGCTCCTGGGAGCCCTGCAAACACCTTGGAAGGCTATATGTAAAATAGCACAATTATTTCTGTGTTCTGTAGTGTTTAGCTTATTTGTGATCATCATAGAGATTCACCTACCCCTGAAGGATGGAATGCTAAGTTGATCTGGGTGGCTGGTTATTTTTCACCAACTTCACCTATCCCGTGAGTTTTGCGTAACAGTGGGCCCTGTTACCAGAACTGCTGGCATACTGACTCAGTTGGTTACAGGCGCTGGCTATTAAAAATAGAGCCGGCCATCTGGCCGACTTGGGCTGTATGCTAGCTTAATTTGATTATGGTTCACCTTTGCCGTCTTAAAAGTGCCACAAAGGGGATGAGCTCCAATGCAACAGGCCTAGTTGCCTATCCAAAAACTTTTTTTCTTCATCTCAGTAGAAGCCACTTGACGGTGACACGGCTGGGGGCTTAACCTACAACCTTGTTATTATTATTATGCACGAAAATTATTACCGTGGCATTTAGTCTAAGTAGACTTCAAGGACACGTAACATAATTACACTAAGAGTCGACATGTTCAGCAAAACAAAAACTAGGAGAACTAGAATGAGCGTCACTAGTACGATGTAGCGAACAGGTGATTGTAAGGCTAATGTGTTCTAACTGTTGTGCTACTAAATCGCCAATGCCTATTTGCCAGCTGTGGTAAAAATATTCTGTTGCATATTGTGCTTGCAGACGTTGCTGCCGACGCTGAGTCTTTTGCAGTTGCAGCTGCTGCAGCAGCAGCTAGCACAACAGATGCCAAACACATCTTCGTCGTCGTCCTCCTCGGGGACTGCGGGATCTGCTGCAGCCCAGGTTCCTCAGATTGACAGCGGCTTGCTGTCACAGATCCAGTCGATCACGGCCACACTGCTGACTCGGTCGTCTGGCTCAACCGGTACAAATGCAACTTCACCACTCTCGGACAAGGTATGGGAGAGATTCTTTGGCTCTTCTGTAGCTTAAAATTTGGCAATTACATATATCTGTTTTTGCTAGATGTTGCCATGATGAACAAATGGTCAGTTGTCATACATAATGGTGAAGTTGGTAGGATTCTTTGTCTCTGTACAATCGACTTTTCCATTTTGTATTGCTATTTGTACTCAGAAGTTGTATTGGTTTGTTTGATTATAGTTGGAGACTTATCACACGTTCTATATTATGTCTTGGGTTTTCAACAATCTTGCTGTCTAATTTTTCGATATTTGTTATTTATGATAATGGTGATTGAGGGGTTGATTGATTGTAGAAAAGTGATGGATTTGACATGATGAACACTGTCGGTTCGCTTCGGCAGACAGCGGCAGCCAGTCCAGCAGGGTCAGTACTGTTTCTTGTGCCTCTGAGCGTGTTTTACTATTGTAAAGTTACCTCAAAGTTACATTAACTTTGAACAATGGTTCAGTAGGCTGATAAAGACATTTTTGTTATAAAATAAAAAGTGCTGCGAACAGTGACAGGTTGGATTGTGACTATCAGTTCAAGTCACACCTTTTAAGTGTTCTTTTCTTGCTACATCTTCGCTGTCGTCGTCAGTGTCGCACAACGTTCATTACGCATACCGTCTTTCATTTTTTCCCAGTTCATAAGGCCTATAGGGCAGCACTGATCTTAGTGATCTGTTACTTTAATTCTCAGACAGACATTATCTTACACTGCAAAACTGCAGATATAGATGTAACTGCAGTAGTGTATTTCTCAAAGTATTTTGTCATGTTTATATTCCCAACGCTAGTAGTACTCAACAAATTTGCTGCTACGCTGATATGCAGCACTGATTGTCGCCATTTTTGCTGTATGGTGTAACTAGAAAGATTAGTAGGCTGTATCAATCAAGATAGAGTGCCATCTGTGACGTAGTGTAAACACTATGTCTTTAGTGCATCACAAGCTTAAATACAGTATACACAGAAAGACTAAATCAATATCATAAATAGAAAAACCATGTTCATATTACTTGCATGTTCACATTCCCCCCTCCCCCTTGCCCTACATTTGTTGTCCAGACTAGGCCACTTGACATCCGGAGGGATGGATGGCAGAGATGTGCGGATCCTGGAATTTTGGGGCCGCAACCGCATCCACAGAGTAGCATTTGCATCCGCATCTGCAAAACTAAGCCGTCAGGCATTTTCAACCGCATATGCCTCCGCACTGCCATCATCAGTGATAATGTTGAAAAGCCATTGGACCCCAGGGTCCTCTGATGCCTTAACCAATGTGGCACATGCAAAAAACTGCAAATGCAAGTGGAAGTTTAATATTATTGTTAATGAAGAGTAGAAACGTTGCGGTAAAGGAATTTGTGTTTGCCTGGAAGCAGGAACCGACAAAGAAAAATTGCATCCGTGGTTGCGTTCACATCCACAGAATGCTTGCGGACACGTCCATGTTCGCACATTTCTGATGGAAGGCCGAGTTGACGTGAGATGGTTTACGTGTTTCTCTGTAGACAGTCAGATACAAGTAGTAACCAGCCTGGGAGTCGAACCCCGCAGTCTTTTGATCTTGAGTCTAGCATCCTGACCATTATGCCACCAGCCACGTGATGTTTACTGCTTTCACTTGATTACACGTGTCACAGCTTGTTGTGTAAATTGCAGAGTGCATCAGTTGGACGTTGAGCCATTGCCGAGTACTGTGGATGTGAAACTGACGAAGCAGCTGTCCGGCGTGAGAGATGAAAGCATGTTAGGTGCAGAGACAGTGCGACGTCGTCCCGGTGAACCAACCAGCAAACTGGCGGCTGACTCCACTCTTTCTCCCAAGGTTAGCTGCCTCACATTGTTGTTTTCACTGGTAGATTGTCTGATGCATCAGAAGACTCGCCAACCAGTATGCTAAAAAGCCAAATAAGTAAAACTTGGCATTTGTAAGGAACTTGGCTATAAAAACTTTAGTTTGGTAGTTTGACACCTTGTTGACATAATTCTTCAAATTTGGCAGCAGCACTTAATCTTGGCATCAGCTTGGCAGTAATTTGCAGTAACAGTACTCCGTTCAGTTTACGCCATTTGTCTCCACATTTTTCTCTTCTTCGGTGGATTGTATTGCGTTATCTTTGGTGATAGTGGCTGCCTGTTAACGTGAAGTGAACTAACAGTCTGAGTGTATATGTGAAGCATGTTAGCTGTGTTTATTTGCTGTTCAGAAACCGACTGGCAGTTCAGACAGTGCAGCTGGTCAAGGCGTAGTTGCCGATGACACGATAAAGCTAGTCGGAGCTTATTATGACCCTGCTGCAGTTAGCAGTGACACACATGAAGAGGCGTCAAAGACACAGGATGCCAGTGAGTCGGACTGTATAATGTACACACCGGACTACGGCGAGGAGGACATTGCAGTGGTCAGACAGCACCCCGATTCCAGCAGATCAGACCAAGATCGACCCAGCACCGCCCACAGATCACGATCTCGCTCGTCATCCAGGTATACATTTCTTATCCTGTTTGCATCTTGGTGATATGAAAGATATTATTTCATAATCATTTTGTCATCTTCTTGTCTCTCACCATGCTGTCTGCAAAAAAAAGGTAAAGGTCGTCAGTTTGTATAGCGCATCGTCGCGAACATGCGCACGCCTCTAATGCGCTTTTGTCACTAACCAGAGCCGCCTGCCGCACGGCCACCGCGTACAGCCTGCAGACACAGGCTGGCGCAGCAGCCAGCTAGGCAATTCCAGTCAGCTGTACCAAGGTCCCCGCCTTCCATAACCCATGTAAATGAGTTACTACTCATTTTACCTCCCACAGAGAGTAGAAGGCTGAGCACTGCAGTGTTGTGACAACCCATAATATCTCTCCAGTCAACTCTGGTGGTTGTAACGTGTCTCACGTAGCTGTTTGTCACATGTAGAACACACCATTGTTTGCTGTCATGATATAAGTATGTTTTGACATTGTCTGGAGTTTATTAAGTCTCATTATGTTTGCACGATACACTTTAGACCGTGATTGATGAATACTAATATTGGACTTGGTATGCTGAATCCAACCAAAGTTAGTTTATGTACGATGAACGTGCAGCATGCTGTGGGAACGTACAGCAACAAAGTCAACCCAATATGTCACATATTGTCACCCAGCGGGATGCATGTAGTAGATTTTTAATATGTGGCCAAAACATTTCAGCTTTGGAGACTTTATGCAAGTGTTGATCTCCCACTGAAAAATCTTTAGAAGTGTTATTATTGCCTTAGATTTGGCAGGTTTTTAGTCAACTTAGTGCACTATATAAATTTACTTACTTAGTTTTCGATGTCAGAATAAATTTTTTTTGCAGCAGACAAGCACCATTTAACAGTATATGTTAATGTTAAATGACATTATGTGCATAATATTGCATTGTTTTCTGTGACTCCATGTCTTCTTGTTAATTTAGTTACGTTTTTGATCTACAATTTTGTAGCTTTGTTCACTATGAAATTTAGCATAATTAGCTGTGTTGTAATTTGTACTCAAAGATGTGCAGCTGATAGCTAAGATGCATAAATGTGTGGGGATGTGACAAAGCGAAAAAATATTCGTATTCATCAAAGTCGAATATTAATTTTACTATTTGTCGAATAATGAATGCAAATGCGAATACTTATTCAGTCTCGAGAAAACTTCTCTAGATTCAGTCTCGAGAAAACTTCTCTACAGGGTGCTGCAGAAAAAAGTGGACCCCGGAAGTTTTTTGCTGTTTTCTCAGCAAGCGTTTGGGATTTTAATATGAAATTTTACAGCTTTATTTACTGAAACCTTCTACATCTAACTGCCAAGTAAAATGTGATTCTGTTGAAAAACGATGAAGTTATAGACTTTTTAACATGACTGCCTACCAATTTTTTAGCATTCAAAAATGTTTATGCTAAAAATGCTATTTAATTTTCAAAAACTGGTTACACGTTACTGCCAATGACATCACAGTGACGTTTTGATAAACAGCAATTTATATTGTCTATAAATTATTACCAAATTATCGTTCCTTTCAAGCAATCGCCGGCTGCCCACTGGATTCATCTTCCAGCACGACGACGCACACACAGCGTGCAACGCCATGCAGTGCGCAGAACTGGCTGCGAGCCAGCTGTCAAGATATCATCACAAAAGACCAATGGCCTCCAAATTCCTTGAATATAAACCCAATGGATTATCGCGTATGGGGTGCAATGTTAGAGGCTTACTGCACGCTTAAAACAAAGCTGAAAACAAGGAAGCGCTTCAGGTTATCTGGGGCAACCTGCCACAGGGACCGATCGACAAGGCTGTAAAAGATTTCTCAAATAAGGCGATTGGAGGTTAATGTTGTAGCTTGGAGCTGGTGGTGAACACTTCGAATATTTGCAGTGACAATGGAATTCTGGCATTTCATCGTTATTTAACTGTGTTGTTTGAAAGATATTAAATTGGTGTTGTAGCCGGAGTTTTTTTGAATGCTGAAAAGTCGGTAGGCGGTCATGTTAAAAAGTCTTTAACTTTGTCGTTTTTGAACAGAATCAAATTTTACTTGGCAGTTAGATGTAGAAGGTTTCAGTAAATAAATCTGTAAAATTTCAAATTAAAATTCCAAATGGTTGCTGTGAAAACAGCATAAAACTTTAGGGGTCCACTTTTTTTGTCGCACCCTGTATACCAGTATTGGAATAAAGTGAAACATCCAAATATAGTTGTTCAGTTTGCAGTCAGTGAAAATCAGCACCGGTATCTAAGGCAAAGTTCAGTCAGTCCAGTTCAATTAAGAAAATGAAACATCCAGAGTGCTGTGTTTTTTTCATTGTCAGATTTCCTATGTAAAATTCAATAAAGTTCAACCAAGTTGAATGAAATGAAATATTCGTATTCACCAGAAACTCCCCCAACTATTTGTCGAATATCAAACAGCCATAAAGTTGTCAAACTTAGTCACATCTCTATAAATGTGTTGTCGTTTGTGTAGAACACCAAATGAAACACAGTCAAATTCTCGTTCGTCAAATGATAGTCGCAAGAGGCGGTCATCGTCTCAGGAACGTCGTAAACGTTCTAGGTAATGAGGCATCATTTTCTAACACAGTCTCTTTTGTGACTCTGATCATCGCTTCTGTGTTTCTGCTGGCGTCAGATAGTACCAGTAGAAGAAGACAGCTAGGTCCTTTGCAAGAGTGCTCATTTACAGGCAGTCAACACTGCTACCAGCGTTGGCAACGGGATTGGTCCAGAGACCAGTGTGTTATGGTGGCACAAGTACTCACTGACCATTCTCCGCTGGCAGCAGCTTACCTGCACGGTATTGGGTGCCGGGACTCGGCCATCTGCCCACACTGTCAAGGCGCTGAAGAAACAGTCGAGCATCTAGTGTTCCTATGTTCAGCCCACAATCGGGCCAGGAGGAATATGTGGCCTGGAGACTCCTTTACAACAGACCCGTGACACCTCTGGAGCTGTCTGGAACGGATTGGGGTGGTGACTCCCCCCCCACTGGGGATGAGAGAGAGAGAGCTCATCGTCTTTTAGGGCTTTGAGCCGGCGAGGGTTAGACGCAATTAAGCTGGCATACAACCCAAGTCGGCCAGATGGCCGTCTGTAATCAACAGCCAGCGCCTTTAACCGACAGGGCCAGTATACCAGCAGTCCTGGTCACAGGGCCCACTGTTATGCAGAACTCGCCGTTTCTTCCCTAGCGATGGCCATAACCACCGCCAGTACTCATTTTACCATCTCACGGAGGGTAGAAGGCTGAGTCGACCTAGTTGACTGGCTTTGTACTGAGATGGTTTACCTGCCCGTAGACAGTCACCAATTTAAGTACTAACTGGCATGCCGTAGAGTAACTGTGACTCAACGCGCTACCATTACGCCAGGCCGCCAGCCAGTGGCAATGTGATTTTATGCTGTCCAGATTTTGTTTCTGCAAAATGTGTGGTGTGCAGTAATGGCAAATTTGCATTAATGGTGACTTTAGTCAGTGGTGCATATTGGAGCACAGGAAAACTTATTAGGTCTGCACCGAAGTCCAATGTTTGTGAATTTTCCACATGGTAGAAATAACCAGTGCACCAATTTCCAGCTGAAAGGTCAAAGCCATTGGATGTCAAAACCTGTAAACGGTGTATACGCATTTTTTTAGCCCTGAGTGCAGTGGGTGCATGCGACCCTTGGCTTCTTGATCGACGGCCACATACATGTCTGTGCAAGGCGTGTTGACATCTTAGTTTTCTTGTGACTAGGTCCCAGTCTCCCGATGAGCCAGTTGAACAGAGGTTAGTGCGACGTCGTTCAAAATATGACCTTCCTCCGCCAAGAAACCAGCTTGCCAGCAGTAAGTGTCTTAGTCTTAATACTTCATTTTCTTCTACACAGATGGTTTAAATGTACTAAAACTGCAGCATTTGCCGTAGATTTAATTACATTTTAATCACAATTTAGCTTTATTTTGTACATTAGCAAAATTTGAGTGATTATTTGCATTAAGTTGAGTTAGAATGACTTATTTTAGTTGAGCCTCTATTTTGTATTGTTATTTTGCAATATACTGTGTAATTATTCCAAGTACTTTGCAGCTATTTTGGCACAGTTTAGTAATTATTGCGATAATATTGTGTATTGTTACTAATAGTAAATTAAATTAAACGTACTGTCGAAACTACTTTTTTTAGTTCTGATGATGGCACAGTGTACCGTATGCAATATTTTGTCATGTTACTGTGCTGCTGAATTTATTTGATTGAGTTTTTGCATGGCGAGTTAACCTGATTGGATTGATGGTAATTTGTTATGTAAAGTACTACATGTACATGATGTGTAAGTAACTTAGTACAGTGTGGCCTGTGCCTTTGTGTCTGTGTTGTGCAGTTTGCAGTCGTACTTTGTTGATTGGAAATGTTCGGCACACAAGTGAGATCGGACTGAAGGGAAAGTTGGCACTGTTTGGCCAGGCATCTATTTCTGTGAGTTTATTTCTGTTTACTTGGCAAACGTTTGTGACTGTATATTTTTCACGTCGATTTTTTGTTGCATTTTTTTGCATGCTAAGCTGGCAACTCCTACTTAATGTGTGCTACATGTACTGGAATACCAACCTATGGAACAGTTCTCTTAAAAATACATGCACCTGATTGTATCTGTCCGCAGGCAGTGCAGTTAGTCCAGCCAGTGAAAGTTGATAATTTGGCTGGTGCATGAGGTTCAAAGAATTAAAGCAAAACAGTGCTTTGTTGGCCATTGTGTCGAAAACAATAACATGTACCACATGTTTAGTGCTGGTTAATTTGCACCGCAAATCAGTTTTTTAATGTTGTTCATTTCATTTATTACAATAATACTTTAGCTTTCTAAGGCTTTACTCCAGAACCAGAGAAGTTCCATTAGATACTGCGCAGAACCTTGACCCCAGCTGGTTTTCTGTTACATTCTGTTGAACAAATACTTCTGCCTGTTTGAAGTGAGGCACTTGGCAACATATCCAAGAAATCCAGTAGGTTTTGTTGCAGGTGTTATGTGTATGTATTGTTGCAGTTGGAGCCTTTTCGTGGCTGTGCGTTTGTTACGTTTGAGCATCGCATGGATGCTGCACGTGCCCTTGAGCAGCTCGACAAATCGCATCTTAATGGCAGGCTTATCACAGTGTGTACAGCATATTGCTATCATTTTCATACTTGTGATAGCATTTGAAGTGCTAGAATTTGAACATTTGTAACAAGCACAAAATATCTGCCAACTTGGCATAATCATAGGTGCAGCCTCTGTGATGCATGAAGGTGCAATTGTTACTTTTTCAGCTAACGAGTGTCATTACCCCTTGTACTGCTTGGTGACAGAGGCATTTGGTGGACCTACAATTACTTCATCCAGTGCCAAACTGTACGCCAGCAAGCCACCCAAGCAAGCAATGCATACCAGTACTCGCATAGATGGGTCTTATGATGTTCTAATTTCTCACGTACGTTGCCTGGGTCAATGATATTGTCTTTTTCAGGCTCGTTGGACTCCTGGTATTGGCATAAAGGATTCCAAGTTCATGGATCAGTGGGATTCGGACATTGGTACTGCATTCATACCATGGGATAAACTGCCTTCAGGCTTGGACAGCATTACCGAAGGAAGTACTGTTGATGAGGACAGCCTGCCTCCAGATTTTGCAGGTGGTAACCGTCATGTTTTTCATAGTGAACTGGGTTATTCACTTCTGCTTTTGCTTTTATGTGTTAAGCACCCACTCGTGGGCCTGATTACATGTTTTGCTTGTCACTGTTATCTGTTCTCTGTGGGCCCCCTGTCCTCCAATAGACAGCATTATCACATTGATGTCTGTCTGGAGGATAATGGGGAAGATTATTAGAACTACCATTATGTTAATTACATACGCACACGTATAATGGAGTTCTTCCAATTTTAGGTTTAGCTTGTTTTCTTTTGTGTTTTGTGTTTCTGTAAAGGTTAAACTTACTGTTCCGTTATTATGTGTTTGTGTGCATTCCGCCTGGAAAGGCCATCCCCGAAATGACCTATACTGTATCGGGTGGGATGTTAGACTCTACTCACTCACTTACTCACTCTGTTCTCTATGGGCTGCTAACTTGAAAATGCAGCAGTAGAAAACTCAGGATTGTTGTTAACATCTTCTGGGGCAGGTGTAACCTATGTGCCAATATTCAGGTAAAGGGTTAAGGTCACTGGAGATCAAAAATGAAGGCTTTATATATGTCGGCATCAGACTTGTTATGCTTGCATCAATGTCACTTAGGTTTTTATGCTTCCACTTCTATGTTGTTAGCGTTGGCATTTGATGGTTTGGAGTATTATTGAAGTGTAGTCCAGTGATGGGCAGAGTTAACTAAAAAGTTGCTAACTAAAGGTTTAACTACATTTTAGTTAGACCATTAGTTTAACTTATTTAGTTTATTTATTTAACTTAGTTTACAATAAGAGCGTAGTTCAACTTAGTTACTATCTAAGAAGTTTAAATTATTTTTGTTATTTGAAATATTCACTGGCAGTTTGCGAGACTGAGTGCTTAGTCAAGTAACATTCTGTTAGCATAAGAGTAATAATTTAGTGATTACCTATTACCATCAAGTTATTTGCCATTCAAGCTTACTGTCATTTCCAGCACTGGCTATTGCACTCATGAAGATTAACTTGACGCTGCCTAGTTTTGCTGCTGTTGAGAAATTGTTTAGTGCTGCTGTGCAGATTCTAACTGTGTGTCACTCACGGCCATATGTCTGATGAAACAATCGGTCACAGTTACAGAGTTTTGATGAATGATTACTATGATGTGTCTGCTTTTAGTTAGAAAAATAGTTACAGTTTAACTAATAATAAAAAGTTTGTGCCCATCACTGGCATATTCAGACGTAATGCGAGACTGCTGAAGTAAACTGTTGTTGACGTGTTAAAATGCTCAGACTCCAAGCCGGTGTCAGATGGAAGCTCTGCAGAGACTGATGCTACTCCGGTGTCTACCATCGGCCAAACTGTCAACACCATTTCTGACGCCTCATTGGTATGCATAGTACAGATGTGTATAGTTACAATGTGTTGTAAAGACAACAAAAATTGTGGTATACTGTTCAATGCAAAGATATGTTGGTCCAGTGTTGACATATTATGCAGTTGTCCATCTACAGCTGTGCAACCCTGACCTTTACCTCTTTTGAACTGAAAGTTGGCACATCGGTTATTCCTGCCCTAGGAAGTTTACAAGCATTTTGGTTTTTGATATGTTGCCTTGTACTTTTTGAGTTAGGAGCCTATATGTGACAGTCAGATGAACGAGTAAGACCTGTAACTCATAGTGTGGCCTATTAGGACGGCTGCTTAATCAGTTAGTTTCTTATTTCATAAAATGCAAGTGAAAGGATTGATGGTTGATTTTTTATGCACGAAAGCAGCTACTGCTTTCAGCGTTTCTTAGCCATCGCTATTCTGTCCGTCTATCTGTGTGTCTGTCACACAGGTGGATCAGTCAAAAACGGTGCAAGCTAGGATCACCAAATCTTCACCATCGGCTGCCTGGATGACTTTAGTTTCAGGAACCGTAAAGCTTTTCCATAAATTCGAAGGGAGTCACCCTGAACAAGGGTGCTAAATGAGAGGGGGTAGGCAAAATTTGCAATTTTTTGGCCAATAAGTCGCTGTATCTCAGTAATGGTGCAAGATAAGGCCTAGTTCACTATTTATCACTGATAGGAAGTCATACACTGGCTCTCGATTGGCGCGGAATTCAGTGACCTTGAATGACCTTGAAACGCCAAAATAGGAGGTTTTATGGATTTTTTTGGCGATTTCGGGCTGCGACACAAGTCTCTATCATTCACAAGGTCGCGCCATGCTACTACGTTATGCGATCCACGTAACAAATTTGGTATTTGTATGTTAACTTAGCGTGAACATCCCAATTTTCAGCTAAACTACTGAACCAGAACTGCTATAGGCTTTCGTGCATTTCGTGAACATTAGCTCAAATTTTTTGTTATTATTCTGTTTTCTGTTTCATTTTGTAGTTGTTCGATTGTGCTGTGTACAATTCGTTCTTGATTTTAGCTTGGCTGTTTGTTACATACTTAGATGGTGAGCACAGGGTGTCAGTCTGAGTTAGTAGACGAATAGCAAACCAGTATGGATTGATGTAAAAGCACTTCGCTCTGTTAGAAACTGTTCAGTGTTTCGGCTGTGTCTGTTTGACAGGTGTCAAGTCAGAGCAATGAACTGGCCATGTCATCTGCTGTTCCATCTGTCAGCAATATGCCACCGGCTTCTTTGCTAATGTATCCTCCACACATTGCCCCTGTTCCCCCTCCTCTGGGTGGTCCTCCATATCTTGGTGTTCGGCCACCACCAGGTGTTCAGCCACCGGGTGGCGTTCCATCATGTATTTCTGCATCTGGTGTTGGTGTTTCTCCATCTGCCTCTGTTCCCACACCTTTTGGTGGTCCGCCATTTTTTGGTGTTGCCGGACCTACACCTGCTGGTGTTCCACTACCGGCTGGTGTGCCGCTGCCGGGTGGTGTGGCTTCATTTCCCACTGAGTCTGTTTCGGCATCTTCTGGTGTTCAACTGCCTGCTCTTGTTACTCCACTTCTCGGTAGTCCTTTCGGTGGACCTACACCTACTGGTGTTCCTACACTTACAGGTGTTCGACGGCCAGCTGGCGTTCCACTGCCTGGTGGTGTTCCAGCGCTCGGTGGAGGTGTTTCTGCATCTGGCAGCATTTCTTCATCTGCCCATGTTTCTCCACTGCTAGGTGGTCCTACAGCTCTTGGTCCTCCCCCACTATCATCTGTCATTCCATCACTTGGTGGAAGTATGTCTGTGTCCAGTGGTGTTGCTGTATCAGCTGCCATTCCTCCGTCTGTTGTTGGTGCTGCTCCTGCGCCCACTGGTGTACCACCACCACCTCCAATGCCACCACTTGCTGCAAGGTTTCCTTCAGCATCTGGTGGTGGTCTGCCTCAGCCTGTCAGAATTCCTCCACCTGGTGCTCTTCTTCCGCCATCTGGTGTTCCACCACTGGCTGGTGCCATTTCATTGTCTGCTCCTGGACCAGCTGTAGGTCCTCTTTCGCAACCGTTGGGTATTCCCTCTGTGCCTGTTGGTGGTCCGCCATTTGATACTATTCCGGGGGCAGTAGGTATTTCAGGTGGTCCTTCATCTGCTGCTAATTCCAGACTGCCACCTCCGAGGCTGTTCAATCTTTCAGTGCCTCCACCTCCAGCCTTAACTCCACCAGTGTCCTCGATGACAAAGATGCTAGGCGCTCGACCTGCTGAAGACATGGATCTTGATAACTCAGGAAGTAGCGAGGATGACTTGGGTGAAGGGTTCGATGAGGAGTGGCCAATCTGCAGTCGCAGAACCAGCAGCAGGTCGCGTGAAAGTGACCGGCAACTTGGTCGTGATCAGGGCCCTTCGCGTCTCAGTGAATTACAGACTCCTGGCAATAGCTATCATTCTACCGAACCACATTCCATGCTGGGAAATCAACCCGTTGAGTCTGGTAGTCATTTCGGAATGGGTTTTGAGCAACCACTCAATAGTCAAATGTATGTCACATCTTTGCCAGTTAGTGGTAGTAATTTTGCCATTTCGTCAGCTTCTCTGGATCATAACAATCCACTGCCAGGGATGCTGACTAGCATGCCTCCACTTGGCGGCCCAGGAATGATGGTAAGGGGTCCAGTGCCATTGATAAGACCACCTGCAGAAATGACCAGAGTTCCTGGTCCTGTGAATCCTGCTGGCGACAGTCTGATGGGAGGTCCAAGTGATGTTGATCTTCGGATTTCATCGTATGGAGGAGGTATCCAGGTTCCAGTTGGCCCGCCACCACTCTCAGCTTCAACAAGGTTGGCACCACCTCCAATACCATCGATGACTAGGCCCCCCATCTCCTCTCAGCATTTTCCTGGAGCACTTCGACCCCCTACGGACAGCTCCCTGCCAGTGCCAAGTGATGGAATCGGTGCTGGTGAATTTAACGGTCAGGCTGCTGGAATGGATACAGCTCACAGCATGTTAGGTCCAAAACTTGGCGGTGTTGGAATGCCAGGCAATTCTCCACCCGGCCTTCCACGTTTCCAGAATATTGCACGACCTTCAATGCCAGTCAGTAGCAGTGCCAGCATTCATGACACAGTTCGTGGTCCATATGATGTAGGCTCTCGGTTCATTAATCTGGCGCCGAGCAGTACTCTTGAACCTGTTAATCCACGACCACCTGGTCAGCAGACTTTCATGCAAGGCACGATGACTGCAAATCCTGGTATGATGTCTGCTGGTCCTGATATCAGTCCAGTGACAGGTCGTGGTCCAATGTTTGGTAGTAGGTTGGTAGGACCAGGTAATGTCAATCTACCAGGTAACATTGCAGCTCTCGGCCCACTGCCAATGAATGCAGGCAATGTCGGACCACTTCGTTGTCCGTCTGACTTCAGCGGAGTTACACATAGCACGGTTTCTCCAGATTTGCTGGGGTTCAACATACGTCATGAAATGCCGAGACTTCGAGGTCCTGAATCGGGTTCATTCCTGCCAGGTGTGAACAACAGCGATCGTCAGCACTCCACACCGCAAATTCCTTCCCTTCTTGGAGCACCACCATCAGGAGTTCCCATTGAGCCTGAATCCTCGTTGTCAAAAGGTCCATCAGAGAGGGTGCTGAACGCTCTTCAGAGCTTGGCCGGTATGCAGACCGACACATCCCAGGATCTGTCAGCCCATGACGGCAGAGGCCTTGCGAACCCGAGGTTTGATTCAGTTGATGCTGCCATGCAGCCAATGGCTTCTGGACTGAAGAAAGGTTTATTCGGACCACCGCCAGGTTTTGATGTATGTGGATTTGGCTCTTCAGTTCCTGCAAGTCTGCTCCCACAGCAGGGTAGGACAGATGGTTTTGGTCCTGGTCTACCATTTGCTAGTCTTCCTGCACCGCCTCGTTTCAGCTCTGGACAACCGCGCTTTCCATTGCCTGGTAACTGAGTTCTATACAGCTGTTTGGGTTATGCATTTTGCATTAGCTTTTTGTCAGGTAATTTATTACTTAGGTTTTTGGGATACTGTGTAGAAAGTCTTTCTGTAGTAAATTCCTACTCATAGGACCTACCTAAGCTAGAGTGACTACGTAAAAGACCAGAAGTAATAGCAGTAATAATTTTTGTTATGGTAATGTCTTATTTCTTTAACAGTTTTTATGCGCGAGTGCTAGCATATAGCACGTATTAGCTACGGTAATTCTGTCTGTCCGTCCATCTGTCTGTCCATCCATCCTGGTGCTACGTCCCGACGAGCTTCATAGAAATGTCATCATCGCTGACCTTGAATGACCTTGAACCCTAAAAATATTGGTTTAGTGATTTTTTGGCGATTTTTTGCTGCTAAGAGTGAATTGCGATGAAATGGATGGAGATAGACCAAGATTACCTAAGCACAGGAACTGCTGTAGACTCTCATGCATCTCGTCAGCTTTAGCTCAGATTTCTTTTTATGTCTAACTATATTTAATTTATGCAAAATCACGTTTTGTGTGTAAAAATGCTGCGAGTACTACAAAACAGTTTCTGTTAACTTAGTCTTTCTCATTTTTAGCCATCCATACTTTAGTAAAGGTCGAGCTATTGGCATGAGTTGTCGTCCATTGTCTCTCTGTTTGTCATGGATGTATTGTGGCTAAATGGTGCAAGATAAGGCCTAGGTTGCTATTGATCACTAATAGGAAGTCACATACTGGCTTTCAAATGAGATATAAATCATTGACCTTGGATGACTTTGTAGGGTAATAGCGCACTATGGTAAGCCAATCGTGCGGTATTGTCGGTGAATGGTAAGTCGTAGAGGGTCGGCGATGGTATCAGTAAATATGGCGGTAATGACTTCCTATTGGCTGTCAATAGTAACCATGTGTCCGCATCTGCAGTGGTTTGGCCGCACTGGAATGTTTAAAGCTATAAGTGGTCGTATCTCAGAAACAGTGAGAGATACGGCCTAGGTTACTAATAATCACTAATAGGAAATGGCATACGCCCTGACGGATTCGATGGAAATCATTGACCTTGGATGATCTTGAAGGTCATTGTGTGCTATTGCGGTTAAACAGTGTGAGATAGGGCCTAAGTTGCTATTGATCACTAATAGGAGATTGCATATTGGCTTTGAAATGACGTGAAAATCATTCACTTTGAATGACCTTGAAGGTCAGTACTGCAACAGGAACAGGCTGTAGCATGTCTTCCCAAGCAAGGCGTTTTTATTGTGAGAATATTTGCAAAACCTGTGTCTGATATTTTCCTTGTTCATTTACTCTGTAGCTGTTTATATCATTTGGCGAGATGACCGCATGCATGGAACAGTAGCTATTTATATCGCTTGGCGAAATGACCATGTGCGATGTTTATTATACTAGCATTCATTGTACGATTCGAGACAGTGTTCCAATATCATAACGTGCATGGCGCTGTCTCTACTCTGACAAATCGCTTTTTCTCCGTGACTGGAAATCGGAGGCTGGGCTGCGACCGTAGGCAGTACGGTCGGCTTTTCCTAGTGATAGCTGGGCTTTTTTTCAAAAAGTGTAAATCTCCTTTTTGAAATTCTAGTGCTCACTGTGACTTTAGTACAACATTTTAACAGTAGTTGTGAATTTGCAAGGTTGTGTTTCTTGAAGGCAAAATAGGATAGAGATTGATTTGGATATTGCATGTCTTAGTAGTCACTTTCTGGTATTTTTAAAGAAAAATTGTGTTACAATTTACATGTATATAACGGGTGGCCCCAAAAACGTCCCAAACATTTGCATGCATTATGCAGTGTAGCAGTTGAAATAAATCAGCAGAAAAGCACATATGTAGTGGGCAAACATCTTCGAATATGTCCAAGAATTTTCGTCTAAAACACTTCAGTATTAGCTGAGATACAAACAAAATACTGTTACACATTGCAAAGCAAATTTTGCAAGTGGCTCATCACTTGCATTGCAGCTAGTGTGCAGGCTACATCAGAACGTCACAGTAGGCCTAATCATCAGTCAACTGATCAGCAGAAAATGTGCTGAATAGCTCTTTTATTTTGCTTTGCCATTGCTGCTTAACACCTTTTCACTGCAGCGTGGCTTTTCTGATTCTGACTGTCTGATGTCGACATCATGCCATTTGTCTCTGATAACATTCTGAAGATCTTTAAGGTTCATGCTTTTCTTCATAGACAAGTTCTTGCAAGATATCCCAAACTAAGTAATCTAGCCTAGAGGAGTCGAATCTGGTGAACGCGATATCCATTCTTATGTGCTGATTAAGTCGTGTGTATTGTCTGGAAAAAATTTGAGTTGTTTTGATGCGGTGCAATGGAATGCTGTTTTTACATAATCTGTTTTTTTAGCTCGCCTTACGTCATTGAGCGGCATTCAGTGGCATCATTAATGATGTCACTGAAATTTAAAAGTAAGTAAGAGTACATATTGATCTACAAACGTGCAAAAGGAAATTTATTTCCATAAAGTATACACGTCGTTATAGCTATGCAAAGTTTGGGACGTTTTTATGGGCCACCCGGTATTATCATAATTTATAAATGAATTATGAGAACTCATGTGTTGTTGGTTTTTGTTCCTGCTATGTTTTATATTTAAGCAGATTTACTGTATATGGGGATTATTGTTTTGTTGCATGTTAGATGATGGTAGAGATCCAATTCAACGAATTGACATGCCGACAAATTTGCCGTTTCCCGAGCGCCGTGCTGCTGCTGCTGATGGCCTGTTGCAAGGGGACTCTGCAGCACAGTTTTCATCATCTAGTCTTCCTGCACCACCGCGACCATCAAACTTTCTGCCACCGCCTCCGCGGGTTGGGCCACAGAACCCTGGGTTTGAGGCTCAAGGTAGAGATGGTATTGGCATTCCTCCCATACATGACAGACCGTCGGTGGCACCACGACCGAGGCTGATGATTGATGAGCCGGCTGTATTGCCAGGTCTGGTGGTCTCTGGTGGTTGGTTGCCACCTCGACAGAGTCAGCGTGGTGGCATAGGTGACCATCGCAGTGACTGGTCCAACTCCCGGCGTGATGACCGACCAGCATACCGTGGACATGGTCGTGGAGTTGATAAGTGGAGGTATGAATGAACGGAAACATCTTTGTGACTGAAATGTCATTACCAGCGTCATCATCATCATAGAGCAGGGATGGAAAATGGTCTGAAAGAACCTGGATTTCCTGAACCTAGTCAAAAGAACCTAGATAGAAAGAACCTAGTTTTCGGAAAAAAACTTAAAAACCTGAAAAGTCAGGTTTTCAGGTTTTTTTTAAACTTATTATGCAACTTATAAATAACAGAGGCCAAATTTAATTTTTGAGTTTTGACGTCGCGTAATTCACTCAACAGAAAACGATGTAATGTGGAGAATGGTGTACAGGATATTCTTACTCAGTTTTGAGTTTTGTTTCATTTTGTACAACGTTCTGTACACTTAAACCTAAAAACCTGAAAAAAATCCCAAATAGCCCTGTCATAGACTAGTGGTGCATAGCATCCAGTTTGGCTCACAAATTCTCACAGTGGGTTGTTGTCCTGTTAGTGACATTTGTAACTGAGCCTTGCCATTCATCTGTCGGTATGCACAATGAGTACCAGCATGCGCTGCGACATCACAGGCACACCCTGCAGTGCACCAGCCCCATATCCAGTCTCGCAGTGTAAGAAAAAGGTGCTATCACTCACCATCACATTGTCTAACTGTCAATGTGCTGTTGAATAATATCACCTTTTTATGATTTTTGCTGTTTTTGATGTGTCACTCATTGCATGTCGCCGTTAACAAGTGTATTAACTGATGTTTTGTACATTTATATTTGCTGCTTTATTACAATAACAAAGTTTTTATGTTGATGGTCAATTATAAACCATCTGCTTTCCATGGTCATGAAGACACTGAACCTTAAATATTTTGGGGTCACAATTTTGATCTTTAGGGGTCACGTGACGTCATCAGAACGTGACCATCAGACTCATCGAGAGCATTTTCCTATTGGTGGTCAATGATGACCATGCGTCTGTCTTGCACGGATACAGAGATACGGAGCTTCAAAAATTTTGGGGTCACGAGTTTGACCTTTTGGGGTCACGTGACGTCATCGGTCACGTGACCATTGGACTCGGCATATGTGGTTTCCTATTGGCATCTGTCGGTATGCACAATGAGTACCAGCATACGCTGGGACTTCACAGGCACACCCTGCAATGCACCAGCCCCATATCCAGTCTCGCAGTGTAAGCTGGTGCGTGGCTGATGGCTATGGAAACTTTGATCAGTTCCTTCCTAAGGGCCTTATGGCTTGCAAAGGCTTAACTTTTTTTAAGGCTTAACGTTTTATGTACCTTCTGTAAGAAGCATTTCTTTATTTGCATAATTAGCTGTTGATGTTTTAGGTACCGGCGCGCATGGCACCGGGATGGTCGTGGTCGAGGCTATCCGCCACGGCATCACCAACGCAGTGAGTCTACACGGCATGATGATGACGATGAACACGTTGATCAGTGGCAGTCTGAGGCTGGAAGTACGGACCAGTCACAGACTGATAATGTTGCGCCGGTTGCCGCCGAGACAGAACCACGGAATGAAAGCGAGTCGGTTGCTGAAGGCAAAGAATCTAGCGAAGTTTCCAGTGCTTCTCAGTCGGAAACCACGACTTCGTCTTAGCTGCTGATCGATGGTGTCAACACAGTCTTGTTATATGTTCATTTTTCCCGTTAAAACTTTCAGTTTGCCAAGTTGAAGACACTGATATAGATGAGCAAGTGCTGATGGTGTAGTGTCAACCTGTGCAAGCTTTACTTATTTATCATGAGGGTGAGTTACTTGTGCATTTGTCCAGCGATCAGACAGTGATGTCACGTGGCATCTCAACACAAAGACGTTGAATATTCATTGCTAGACCAGCAGCTCCGACTTCCACAGTGGCACCGCCAGGCAACGCCTACAATACTGTTGTTGCATGACCAGCCGAATATGTATCAGTTTGTATTAAGTTTTGATTCTCATACATTTGGCCTATATATTGAATTTCGCTTAAAATATACAGATTATTTTTATATTATTTCAATTTATCATACGGTTACTCAAATGATGTTTACTGTGGTCACGTGACTACAGTGTGCTGATGACAGCCTGAAGTGAATATGTGCAAATCTGTGCGACAGCCTTTGTCACGTGACGACCGTATTTTCTGGTTAGGCTGCGAGTGTGCCGTCGTCTGACTAGGCGTTATCCTGTAGGCTGCCAGTCCAGGCTATTAATAGAACGTCATTGTCTCAACATAACAGTCATCATTGTATTCATTGAGTTATGCTTGGCCACCATTTTGCATGTCACTGGTTTACTAGTAAAGGACAGGAATGCATAACTCTTAGTCGTTGTGCTTGTGTCATTTGTTAGTAGCTTACAGTTGCATGTCAGCACTCCCAAGTGACAGTTGTATGATGACTGTTGCTTGGTATTCCGAGGCATGCACCGAGGAATGCTTGCCATATTGTGTATGCAGGCATCTGTGCAGTTTAAGTCGATGTATCTGAACTTATTTATTGATCTTAGTCACTGCAGAAGTGCACATATTATGACTTAGTTTGTCGTTGATAGTGTCATATCATGGCGATTAAGCAGACTGATGTATAATTCACATTGGTTATTATTTGCTGATTGTTTTTTTGTGGAAGTATTTGCTCATTGTGCCACTTTCAAATCTAGTTAAAAATGTCCGGCTGTAAGTTTATTGCTGCTGTGTGATGGTGTTAAACATGATTATCTCTGACAACCTTGTCAGATAGAAGCTGTTGTGTGTAGACGCATGTTGCTTGTCAGACCGACAAAAAGTCAAACTTTTTCAGTGATTGCATTTGATGTTGTTGGCTTGCTTGGCATCGAATGAGTGAGTAATTTTTGAACTGAAAGCGATGGAGTTACTGGTATATGTAGAAATTGACCAGAGATGCTGTTTTCTCATCTCGGGTTCTCATCCGTGTTTTGTTTTGTCATTGTAATGAGCACAAAGCAGTTAATTGCACGAGTTACTTACTGCATGCAACTGTAATATCACCCGAGTGTTTTTGACTCGATGTTCCATACCTTTCTATCTGCTTCATGTGGGCTGTCTTTTTTTCTCTCTCTCATTCCCGGTTGTATGAATCGCATAATAGGCAAGTAAATAAATAAGTAATACGCACATGTCGAACAAGTTGTCACCTTTAACTTGTACCTGCAGAACCAGATTGTGTTCGTTTTACCATTTCTCATTAGTGTGAGCCGGTTTTTAATTTCATAATAAGGTCAGTCAGTCAGTCAATCAAAAGCTTTATTCGATCAGCTGACAGATTGCAGCAACATAAAATATATAGATAAATTTATGTATAATTGTGTATGTAACAACTAGACGTTTGGCGCAGAGCCCAACGTGAGGCAGCACGGCGCCGTAAGTCCGATCTGGGCGATAGTTAAGGGGTTGAAATTCCATTCACAGCAGTCACGTGGCCCGAACGCAATTGCATTATCCTATATGGCAAGTGCAATGATCTCGCATTGAAAAAAGTAATTTTAAAAAACTGCAGTAAACCGAGGCTTTCCGAAACTACTGTTCTAGGCAGCCTGATAAAAAGCCACAGTAAAGTGCATTGATAATCAAATGAGACACAGAATTTTGTTTATTGTAGCTCGTTTATACCTTATGTAAGTTGTATCGGAAAAAATTTTTTTATATTTAAATTTATTTTGCAGTTGTACTGTACAGTGAAGATTGTTTCTGGTTGTTCTGCATTTTCATGTAACGGCTTACTGTTAGAATATTTGGCCCACTGCTGGAGGTTATTTGGATTGTGCAGTTCTCTACTCGTTTCCACAAATCATGTTGGTGATGCGAATTACAGTGATGTTAAATGTCATGTGCTTCTCCTCAGCAGAGCTGAGACTCTGTGCAGACAATGTGGATGACTGGATTTCAAATACACTATAATGCTTCTTTAGCCAAACAACATTTCAGGAACCAGAACAGATCAGAAGTTGAAACTTTGCCTCCATATAGGCCATAGACAGACGTTGCATGCATCCTATTATCGTCTGCTTCTGAAGGGAATTAAATTTAGTAAAAGTTCTTACGATGAATTCAACAAGTCACGTGGCTAACTGATCAAGTAGACAGAGACCATCCATCACATCTTGTTTAGGCTTGGGCATAGATTTATCAGATTGTAGTTTATGCAGCCAAAGTTCTGCTGAGGAGGTTGGAGATGTACCCTTGCATTTTGATGGATAGTTCTGCTGCTCAGTGAGCTAGCTGTATTTCCTGTCATCTGTTTGTGACATTTTCAGATATAAACACGCATACTTTCCTTTCTATTATTATAACTGGTGGCGACTGCATTTGATTGCTTGTGTTATGTATATCGTGTTTAGTATTGTTATTGTATTCAATATTCTTAGCATCACTAAGGTCCACAGTTCTCCACGGGATTCATAATTTTGAAGCAAGCCAAAAAATTACTGGGTTCGAAGGAATTGCGCTATTTGTGCCAAATTCGATAAGCGAATTGTGCATGATTATTTTAAAATGGTTCGTATTTGCAGTCTGCCTGTGCCTGTCCATTACAAGCGACTGATACTGTATGTGCTGTATAATAGTCAGTTTTGGCAGGTTATCGTCTGCTTATGTTTCCGTAATTTCAGCGTAATCATTGAATCTTGTGTAGTGTATTATAGAGCTGCAGGCATCGTTTGTTGTTAAGTAGAACTTATGCATGACTATCGAGACTTAGGTCTATGCTATTGCCGTACTGTGTAGAATGATGTGATGCGACATAACAAGTTACTGTTGTTTGTTCAACGTGTATTGTATTATATTCACAAGTAGTCCGTATTGTAGGCATACTATGTGTCATTGTGGAATTTTCAGTTGGAATTGAACGTTTATATTGAAACAGCATGTGCATACTGTTTTTCTAGTCAGTCGATGTTATATGATAAACTGTTGTGAACAGTTTGTTAATTTGGTTTGTGGCTAGTGACTAAATTCACACTCACTGAAATTATGTAACAGTGTTGCAATTAGTTGCTATATTAGGTATTCACTTTAAAATGAAAGGAATGTTATATACCGACTTATAATTTGGTCATTTTTTTCTCAGAAATTTTATTGTTGTGGTGTAAAATGCTTTAATTCTGTATATAACAACTTGTTGCTAAAATCATGAGAATTGAAGTATTTCTTATTGTTTGAAAGCAGTTTTACTTCAGTCAGCATTAGCACACGTTTTGTTGCAAATAAATTTATCGAGTGTTTGTGTGCAAAATGTTTACTGTGTCTCGTTTTTTTCTGTAATAATAATATGGTGCAATTTTAAATTTATGTTTAATGTAATGGATTCTTAGGACTGACGTTTATCAGCATTTTCAGAGAGTGCTTTCTGAACTCTGGATTCAGTGTGTTCAAGTAGCACAGTGCACACTGGCTTGCTCGTCCGCCTGTATGTCCTAACTCAAAAACTAAAATCGAACAACAAAATCAGTGTGAACGTTTCCAAGGGCAGAAGTAACCCGAGCGCTAATTTTTGCCTCAAAAGGTCAAAGATCAGACGAACTGCAGCACAAATATGTGCTGACACTGACAGTTTTCCAGGTTGACCGCATGATACTGGGTAGTAAAATTAGCTAACAAATTGTGACTTGCTATATTATTGTCATTGACACCTGGCTATAATAACCATGTCACAACACAGCAAAGAACAGAACAAAATATTCTATAATTATACATATGGCACGAATGTGTTGTAGACATAAGTTTTCATTAAATGGCACAAGTAAACATGAAAAAATACAGAAAAACATTTAAAATGTACGAGCGGCTATCTAACCCCCATTACACTGCTGAAGCTTTGCAACGACGGCTCTGTAAATTGTCTGTTTAACAGTCCACAGTAAATACATGTATACGCTATACAGGTTTGCAGATATTTCAATATGTGAACTAGAAAGAAGTCATAGCCCGCAGGTACCTTCGCCAAGGCAATGTTCGCCCGGTGGCGTCACCATCTTCGCTTTACCAGCGGTTCCCTTATGCCCCCTTTAACGCAATGGTAACGAAAATTTCAAAGTGATCCAGAATCCAGGATTCCTTCCGGATCACCCCCAAAATTGAATCACCGGTAGTTTGTGCCATTCCCATTCCCGACATACCCTCAGAATTTCAGAATGATCCGTCCATAACTTTTTGAGTTATCTTGCTAACACACAGACAGACAAACAAACAAACAAAGTCTGGCAAAAACATTACCTCCTCGGCGGAGGTAATAATATTATGGTTATTTGGTGTCGTCAGAGTTTGGTGTGAAAGAGAGACACAAAACTAGGAGAAAATAACTTAAGAGTGACACAAGAATAATTATTATAAATTGCATGCAATATGCAATGACAGTAACTACAAAGCTGATGTGCCCGAAGACAACGTATGCTGAATATACTATGACGGGAAGTGAATGCCAGTTTGTACGGCTATGAAATGACCTGAAAAAATAAACCGTTTGAAGTCCAGATGTGCACTGCACATGCGCAAGTGCTCCGTGGCAGGATGTAATTGTGATTTACAAAATTGGCTAGAGAAATAGCCTACTCAGTGTTATCAGTTTTCAAAAGTTACGTCTTTGAAGTTCATTATACGCTGTGTCCAGGATAAATGTAACCCCCTAGACATCGTACAATAAAATTTCTAATCTATACGAATCTGGATACAATTTCGTGTACTTAATCTCCAGTAAATTGCTAAAACGATCGCCAAATTTCGTTGAAAAATATTATTACTTAGCAGAGTTATTAGTTGTTGAATATCGAAAACAAATATATCCGTTACCATAATGGCGTTACATAAGTAAACCTTTCTGTTATTGTGCATTCACGTAACTCCAACAAACAACGTCTGATTCTGGCAAAATTTTACGCCACCAATGTACCATTCATTAAAATTGCCACCAAATTTCAGAAAAATCTGCCAAAGAAAACAATAGTTACAACGACTTTTGTGAGGTCATTCCAAAACACTTCAGTTTCAGGTCTTTGTGTTTAACGTTATTCACAAAGACCGGAAACTGAAGTGTTTTGAGGTGACCTCACAAAAACCGCTGTAGCTATTGTTTGCTTCGACAGCTTTAACTGAAATTTGGTACTTTGATTGCCATTAAGTGGTGCACTATTGATGCAAAATTTTGTTTGAGTCAGCTGTTGTTTGTTGAAGTTACGCAAATGTACATTAAATATAGGGGTTTATTTGTGTAACGCTGTACTGGTAACGGATATATTTTGTTATCCATATTCGACAATCAATAGGCCTAACTTTGCTAAGAAATAATATTTTTTCAACGATATTTGGTGCGCGCTTTCGCAATTTACCAGGGATTAAATATGCCAAATTTTATTCAGATTCGTTTAGATTTGACATTTTTATTGTACGATGTCTAGGGGGGTATTTTTTCCGGACACAGCGTATAAGCGTATAGCCAAGCGTGCTGTTGAGAAGTGAAATACATGCACTAAGATATGATTTACTAGTATATTATTAGCTAAAGACTGAAATAATACGTGCTATATTTTCAGTGTTGAAGAAGTTCGTGCATGGATCCGATCCAATCATCCAGGTCTGGCCTAGCCAAATGTGGTAGTGACAAGCTTGTAGACGCTGAAGCCGACCATTGCGTATATGGGAAACAGAGTCAGCGGCATTCCGTACGCGCGGTCGGTGCGGTTGCGGGCGGGATTCGTGTAGCCGATCCAGAAGAGAATCCTTCCGATCACGAACAACACGACGACGATTGGAATGGCGCTCATCTGTGACGCGTCCAGCCACGTGCTCGTCATGAGTTGCGCCGCGAAGCTTGTGGCGAACTGTTCCACGGTGTTCTGTAGCACGCGGAGATGCACCTACCACACGTTCGATTGTGATGCGACGACGACCAGTTCAAAAATGGCAACATAAAAAAGCTAAGTCAAAAAGATAAACGCTCTTTTTATACAACATCACAGGTAGGCCTAGATAAAATTACATCAGTTCACATAGGCTGAGTAAGTTATGAGTATCGTGTGGGATGTGCTATACGAAACATCACAATACCGGCCAAAGTAGGCCTACACTGTGTTTGAAGAAAAAAATACCCGACATTATCGATTACAACTTAAAGAAGAATTAACAGATTCGATAATTTTTTGGTACGAATATTCTTGACACATCTGGTCACCGTCACGTGTGTGTCACAGTCGCAAACGAATGAAAAGGTGGTCTTAGCTTATTGACGGTTTACTGAATACCGAAGCAGCATTCAAACCTCAACTATCAGCTAAAAAATTATCAGTCCTGCGTTTAGTTACTGCATTAGGAAGTCACTCTAACCAATTGTTTTGTACTGACTTAGAATTACTTTGATCAATTTTATTCTTTAAAAATCGCAAGTATATATCGGTTTATAT
>Ga0209671_1000210_pt1 | contig 32731 bp, 15 predicted proteins | sample WorMetHERISLAND2_2_FD_187401 | JGI IMG/M metagenome (GOLD analysis project Ga0209671, IMG submission 187401) | Marine gutless worms symbiont microbial communities from Max Planck institute for Marine Microbiology, Germany - Olavius geniculatus... | ecosystem: Host-associated > Annelida >...
CTCCACACAACCATTTAAGCTGGCGGACCTAATGTAAATAATTACCATGCACTCGTATCTGGTGTAATATTGTTGTTTATTCGCGAAGCATTTCCTCAATTTGATTTCATTCAATATGGCCAACGCGCATTGAGTTATGTGCTTGTACAAGTGACCATGAATGTTTCACTCGAACGAGTGAAGCTTCTACGGGCCATAAACGGAAACCCGGACACGGACACGTACACGTACTCATACTCATGTCTATGTGAACGCAGCCTTAGTTACATCGTTACCTGTTGCGACATCTGCAGATCTGCACATCCGCAATCCACTTTTTACCTGTGGCCTTTGCTGAATGTTTTTATTGAACACTTCGTGTGTTACTTTTTGTTGCATGTCATTTTCCCAGGTTTCTGGTCAAAGTATGGCACTTCGGTGAAGTCTTCAACACAGATAGTGACGAGCCGTGAAGATGGGTATCGTCATCAGAAAGCGGTGGACTGGCCTGCACGGGTGCATTCTGCTGCCTCAAAGTCCGGGTATGCTATGCCAGTGATAGGAATTTCTGTGCACAGTCTGTGTAGTATCTTAGATGCTTTGTTTAAAGTTGTGTTCTGTTGTTAGAAATGGGTCTCACCATTGTCTGACATACCATAATACCTCAATCTCACAATACCAGACTAAACACAGTCGGCGGCAGCTGCCTGGCGGGCCGGCTTCGCCCTAACCCTAACCCTAGTGACTAACTGGCTACTGCAGTCTCCAATCAGCTGGCAAAACGTGACTTGGGGCGTCCATCATCTGGACTTTCGACATGTCGCCGCGATTTGCCCAATCTTTCGGCAGTTTAGTTAATTTGCTTAGATAACTCCGCTTGCCAGTCGGTGTTTGCTGTTAACTAATTGGTCCCCCCCTCATGCCTTGTTGTATGTCGGAGAATAATGACATCATTAATCTCTGATCTGTATATTTTTTGTATGTAAGATGTCGTACTGACTTAGTCATATGGCTATGGGGAAAAAGCTGATCAACAGATGTGTAGATCTGTGGATGTCACAATGGGTAGCATTGTAATTAATCTGTAATTAATTAGTTTAACCATCTCATAATTTTATCCATAACCATAGCCTTATCACTAACCCTAATCTCAGCCCTAATGCTGATCCTAGCCCTAACCCTGATGCAACATTTGCAGATCCATACATCTGCAGGTCCCCTTTTTACCAGAGCTCTTCTCGTATCCATGACCTTCTGTTTCTGTTCGTTTGAGTTGACGTTTGGCAGTGAATGGAAGCCGCCAGCATTGCTTCCATGAAGACAACATGTTGACATGGTCAAAGCATCAATAATAACAAACAAAGGGTCGTATTTGTATGAAATTTGAGCAGTTTTGTAACCTGGTGGAAGAGAGGGATTGGCTATTATGCCGGTATGATGTGTGTTGTGGTTAGGTTTGTTAAGACTGCCCATTCATTTTGACGGGTTAATCATGACCAAAAAGAACGGTTAACTGATTAACCATAGGAACTGCTTTCTTACTAAATAACTTGCCATGCTGTTGGATCATACCTGCCGATGTGTTTATTTAATGGCGTGTTCTGTGTACGTTTCTGAAAAACACTTTGTTATTGCATTTAATTGTACGAAGGCTTCATTGTTGCTGGTTTTGTGCAAAGGCTGGCTAAATTGAAAATTTGTGGCGGCGCTGAAATTATGTACCGAAATTTGTGTGCAGGAGCCGTTATATGCAGGTCCTGTATTATTGCATGGTTGAACGGACTGGCAGTTTCCGGCTTGGTAACCATTAACAACCCTAGTTGTGGTGTTAGAGCAAGCGTGTCTATTATGCCATGTGTTGTGGTATTAGGTTGAACAGTGGAGCAGATTCTGAGAGGAGTCAGGAGGAACGCAACACCCATGGATCAGCCGACGGCACCACGGAAGGTTCGTATTGGGACCGGAACGAGCACATGAGATACTTTCGACATGACGTGTGGTGGTCAAGTGGCCAGCCATTCTACTACCTTGAGGCAATTGGATGGGTGCGTGACTGTCTGAAAGTTTGATAAAATAATTGCTATATACAGTATATGCACTTTCATTTTAACTGTTTCTATCCAGGTCTTTACTGTTTGCCATAAAATTCTGCAGTCTAACCAATAATATAACAGTAACACTTTGTTCACAACAAGTGCAGAATGTGAACAAAATCTAAACGACAGATTATAAAGGCACCTTTTCTGTTGCATATATGAAATAAAATAGAAGGTGTCAGGTGCAGTTTTTATTCAAAAAGTTAATTGAGATAAATGAGGCTGAAACAAAGTGAAAAATGTTTCTGGTGTGTGCTGTTGTCCACAGTTAAAATTTTGACACCAAGCACTTGAGTTCGTCCATTGTACCTAATGGCTGGCACTCTTTGGTAGTCATAATTCTGATATAATTACACTATGGGCCATTTTGAAATAGGTATGTTGGTTAGTTAGTGTTGTTGCAGATAACAACCTAGCCGGTGACAGTCTGCCCATGAGTTTTTGACTAGTTTTACTAATAGACAGACTGAAGCAAAACATACTCTTCTGAGTGAAAGTATTTTACTGATCATAAGAATATTTTGAAACAAATTTCTCGTCATATGGGTGGGAGGACCATTAAGGGCGTGTTGCACCAACATTGTTCAACTTTGAACTCAGTTCAAATTTGAATGTGATTTTAGTTCAGGCGAAATTTGTGTTGCACCAAACCGGTTTAAGCGTTGATCTCTGATCAATTGTCATTTGAACATTGATCAAATTTTGATCTCGGTTCAAGTGATGAATGCCAGGATACTATTGGTGCAAAAAATTGTCCGATTCGAATCTTATCCTGTCGAAAAAACTTCTTTCTATCGAATTATAAGACTTTTAATGCAATTATAATGCTGACGTAGATATGCTAGATTTCTGCTATATTCGTCTTTTTGTTTTTTTATGCTTGGTAAATTAACAAATAGATGAATAAATCACATATTTCGGTGGCGATGTCTCATTGCTACAGTAAAATATGATCGAACCCTAACCACGGAAACAAAAACTCATTCGTATCAATTTATAATTCGTTAAATTCAGCTATACTTGCTATATACTTATTATACTAGATATGTTACATTTGTGCTATATCTGTTTTTTTGTGGTCTTTTTGCTGGATAAATTAATTAATGGATAAATAAACAGCATTCTAGAGTGCCGGTGCATCGTTGCTATGTCGTAGCTACGTACGGTAAACATATATCTTGACAACAGATGTAGAATAATAAACGAATATCTATTGGAACACAAAGTGCGTATCTTCGGAACTTTATCAATGCAACTGTTGATGCGAAAATCATGTAGCAACTCCAAGGAAACTTAAAATTTGAACAAATTGCGGCCAATCTATACTGGACTGTTTCGTAAACGTTGCGTATGACTGTGATGTCATTGTAGTTGGCCCGTAGGCCGAACGTGGTTAACCAATCAGCGTCATCCATGGCATAACCTCAGCCGTTTAACTGAATGGGATCAGCTGATCAGAGTTCAGCTTGGTGCAACGTTATACTCCGTGAACTTGGTTCAACTTTTGACCTAAGTTTAGCTGAACCGAGATGATGAACGACGTTGATGCAACACGCCCTAAGTGATTGTTATTTGCTAGATGGTGCCACAAAGCACTAAACGCTGCGCTAAGCACTATGCTGATGGTTGGTCAGCAACTCAAACCTTCCTCGTCAGGCTGCGCGTGGGGGGGGGTAAGATGGGGGCGCAGGTACCTAAGGCCCAAAGACTCAAATGCTGTGGTCGGGGTCCTCAACTACGTAACACAGAAAATGCCTCAGGGGTATAACGGACATTCTTTCCACACATTGTTGTAAGACTGTGTTGCATACTGTGTAGGGCACAGCAGTGTTGCTCGGGGTTCAGATGACCACGATATGTCGTCGAAATCACTGCCGAAACTGCCAGCAGCGTGGCTACTGCTGCGGACGTGGAGTTTCATCATTGCACGACAGATTTCAGTTTAACAGATGGTTCGCGTCTCACGTCTGCTACACCACGGCAATCTTGTCTCGGCTTTTCATGCCCAATGCCCGACACGATGTGGTGAAGAGAATTTTGCCAGCATCTACAGGATCTTCAGCCTTCGCAGTCTACACTGATGACCAGGAAAGTTCTGCTAGTTCGAGTGATGATTCTAGCACCAGCTCACAGACAAGTGAAGCACGTGATACCAGGTTGGACGATTTTCAGAACGAATTGTTTGAGTTCATTCAGAATTTGCAAGTTCCATCTACCTCCGATTTGTCGGTAAGTACAGTTGATCATGCTGTTGTAGTATGTTAGGTTTTCTTCTTTTTTGATAGCACACAAATTCGCAGAGTTGAGTATTGTCATGTTAAGTTATTTTGTGATCAACGGCTGGTTTATATTCTTGATCTTATACGTATTTACAATTTAGATATACCAGGTAATTAAGATTATATTTGAGTGTTGAATTTGGGCTGCTGTAATGTCACTGCCATTGTTTAATGCCATTGAACTTAATTCACCATGTTTTACTTGTTGTGCATTCTGTAGAGATTGTCAGATTTTGGTTTTATTATCTCCAATTTTATATGACTGCGGTGAATTTATGCATGGTTTAGCGATAGATAGTTTTTCTTGAGGTACTTTGGCTCAATGTTTTGAGTGTTCTCCTTCTTTATTTTTGATGAATAGCATTTTTAGCTAGTTTGCAGTTTAAAAAAATTTTCATTGCTCAGTGTATTGTGATGTAGATTTGTATTCATGGACACCAAAAATAAAAGTATTGAATTATTTTTGTTTGTTTATCATTGTCTTTCACAACACTGTAATGACCAGTGTAATAGTAGCTGGCCAACTAGTGACATTTTCTCTGTGTATTGTGTGATTTTAGACTAGCACACCTGTTAGCTCCGACACAGTTGTTGCCGATTGGAATAAACTGGTGGACAGTTATGCCCGTGGCATTCTTTATAATTCCCTTGCACTGAAGCATGCTGGGAAGGGTGATTTCCACACGGCGGCTCATGTCTGGTTGCGTGAAAGTCGAAGTGGGTTCTGCGATGGGAAGATTCTGTTCAACCTCGCTGTTTGCTATCAGAACGGGCTCGGAATTATGAAGGATATTGCAAAGGTAATGGGCATGTGTTCATGTAAATGATTGATGACTGTCTGGAGGAAAACAGCCTGGAAGATTATTAGAACTGCAATTTTTGATACATATGCACAATTATAATTGGCAGTTCTTACAATTTTAGGTTTCCGGCGTTTTTTCGTGTTTTGTGTTTCATAAAGGTTAAACTTTCTGTAAAGGTTAAACTTTTTGTTCCGTTATTATGTGTTTGTGCAATTTTGCCTGCAAGGGCCGTTTCCGAAATGACCTATGCTGTGTCGGGCGGGACGTTAAACCCTACTCGCTCACTCACTGACTGAAACCCATTGTGCTTTATCCATGCTTACATTGAGAACACGCATTGTGATGGTCAGACGAGGTAGATTAGGTGGCCCGGTATGCCGGTGGCATAGCTGTTAGGATGTTATACTTACAATCAAGAGGTCATAAGTTCAACTCCGAGTCGTTGCTATCACGTGGTTACTAGTTGGATGGGTGACTGTCTGCAGTATTTTGTTACGTAAACCATCTGACATTGTGTGCGTTATAAATTGCTACATTATTATTATTTACCAGTTTCCAGTGGCAGGTAACACTGTGTGATCCCGTGTAGCATATCTCTGAAATGGGTTACTATAAGTAGGTTTTTAAAGGAGCTATATTGACAGCTTTTAGTCTTTTAACCTTAAAAAAGACATTTGTGCTTTCATCTTTTATCTTTAGCATTAGAATTTGAAGTCGGATGTGGAAAGAAAGTGATTTCCGATAGTGATTGCAGTCCCATATGTGCTATTGCGATGCTGCTATATTGAACGTTACAGTCAATGCTAGGATACAGTATGCTAATTTGGCGCACTTGAGTGATGGCTGCAGGCAGCAACATTGCATTCAAAGTTAGTCAGTGGCCTTCAGATATAGGCAGTACAGTTGGCCCACCCTAATGACAGCTGGGCTTTGTGTAAAAACGAGTTTCGATTGTTGATTAAATGATCATTACCATAACTGAATTTGGTGTAGTATTTTCTATATTCAGACAGCTATTAATATAATATATTATATCATTATGAAGCTGTTTATGGCATAATAGTTATAGCTGTGTATTGCCTGTTTGGCAGGCGATGGAGTGCTATTCTAAGGCTGCTAAGCAGAGTCACGCCAGAAGTGCCTATAATCTGGCTGTTTTACTCCTTAAGTCAGAATCTGGTTCAGTCCCTTCTGATCAGTTACGGGAGGTTACGAGGCTGTTAGAACTAGCTGCCAGTCTCGGCCTCAGAGAGGTGTGTGTTGTCTTGTGCATTAGTACTTACTTACTCACTTACTTACTTTTCATGTGAAACCACTAGATTTTTCAAAGGTTTACTGTTAAATTTGCTTGTTTGTGCTAAAATGATGCTTTATGGAGATAAGCACCTGAACATGTGCTAGCTTACTTACTATGAACTTCAGTTTAGCAGAACAACTTCCTTTACAGAATAGCTTTTGCAATCTGTGTGCACTGTGCAACCAACATGTGCAGTACATTCGAAAGTACAAAACATTTTAAATTTGTTTCTGAACTGTTAAGTAAATAGTTTGCTTTTTCCTGTACCGATGTACCCCACCAGGGGGAGCTTACAGAGCTTCCCCGGATTACCATTATCACGATTACAATTTGTTGTGATAACATACGAAAGAGACAGCTTATGAGCATGGCTCTGGAAATACCTGGAAAACTTTGTCCAGTTTGTTTCTCCAACTTTGCAGCCACCCTGGTGTGGTTGTTTTGCACATTTATATTTCACAAGGTAGTGTAGAGATGCATTTACAGTGTGGTGGAATTTATACTAATCACATTATTGCAAATTGTTTGCAGAGTGTGCCAGTGAAAGGATTTTGAAAATCGGTCAATAATTGGTGAAGATATGGACAAAAGTAAAGTGCCACATTTTTTTGGCCCACAGTGTAGTATTTATTGGTCTGCATTGCAGGCACAGCGTGAGCTTGGTGTCCTGCTTACTGAGCCGGCTCAACGTGATAAGGATCGAGCAATCGTCATGTTTACCAAAGCAGCTGAGCAACAGGTTCTTAAGATCGAGTTTTTGTTATTGCCGTGAAGGTGAACGTAGTGACGCCAGGCCGGTTAGTACTTGGATGGGTGAAAGTCGGGAGATGGGTAAACCATCTCGCTATGTAACCAGCCACCAAGGTCAACTCAGCCTGGCCATCCATCTTTGGGTAGGTGCAATGAGTACCAACAGAAGCTTGGATGACCATAAACATTGCATGATGCACTAGCCCTGTATGTCTGGTCTTGCAGTGTAAGCTGAGAGCTAAAGAAATGGAGATCCTATGGGCTTTGTGGCTTTGGAAAAGATTTTTGTCACTTTTTGGCATACCGGTCTTTGAGCCTATATCACAGGCTTGTGCCTGTCCGTTGTCTGTAGATGCATTGTGGCTAAATGGTGCATATTTTTGGAAAACTGCCTGTATGTGTCAATAGGGTTCCAAATATAGTTCCTGGAGAGCTACCCTGTGGTACTGATTCAGATGCTTTACAACTTCACATTGCCCCCAAATGTTTACTGTTTGTATACCGGTATACTTAAATTTCGAATTGCGGCCAAAGTGCTTCATTTAGCACCGCAGTTACTATTGACAGCCTATAGGAATTCATAAATGCCCTATCAGATGGTACCATCGCCAACCTACTACAGACTGCTGTTTTCCCAGAATATGGGTTCCTATCCCCAATGCCACAATTTGCGAGGCCGAACTGTATCAGCAGAATGTTTGCTATTAACAGGCTATAGACACCTACCAATGCCTTATCTAATCCATCTATTGCCTATGCTCTTCTTCCCTACCAAACAGTGATAGTGCCTCATAAATTGTCGTGCAGTACAGTCGGCCATCCTAGTGACAGCTGGGCTTCTTGTTACTGTATTCGTGTTGTATGATCCGGCTGACAGGCTGCAAGGTCAGTCAATAATCTGGTGTGTGTTCATGTATATAATAATGCAGGACGCTGGTGGGATGTATTTTCTTGGCATCTGTTATGAACGTGGTTTGGGAACTGGACGTAATGAGGCAAGGGCTGCAGAGCTGTATCGTGGTGCCGCATCTCGCGGCCATTCCAGCGCCATGTATAACTTAGCCGTCTTCTTTGAACATGGCATCGGAGGTATCCCCACACTTAATTCTCAGCTGCAAATTTATCGATTTAGTGATACATTTATTAACAGATTGGGTTGGTGGCATGGCATAGTGGTAACGCGTTCTGTTCGATCGACGAAGTTACTCTACGCCAGACCGGGTTAGTACTTGGATGGGTGACTGCCTGCGGGCAGGTAAACCATTGTTTATCTCGGTATGTAATAGTAACCAGATGCCTAGGTCAACTCAGCCTTGTACCCCACCGGGGTAGGTTAATCGAGAACTGGCCTATCTGGCTGTTGTTAAGGTGGGGCACATTCACCTGTGCCAGGTGGCATGTAACACTGTGTGATCCCACATGTCAGGTGACACTCCGTAGCTCTGAGATGGGCATCCCATTAAGAGCTATATCACCACCTTTAACCTTATAATCTTTATTACAAATTGCAAAGTGCAAAATTGTGCTAGACTGGAAATGTGTAGATACTGATGTTTAAGAATTACAATTTTATTAGAATTCTAATCACTCAAATATTTCATTGATTAGTTGATTTATTATTGGTAATCATTCATTTTCACACCCTGGTGTTAGGCTGCCCATACGTAGTTTACACTTTTTAACTTTTTACCTTTATTATTTTTTTCACTTTGCTTTTAAAACTGGACATCAGACCAAGACCAAAATTTGGTTAAGACAGCCCTTACCTGGAAGAAATTGAGGACAAGTTTTAGCGTGTCGATTGAGCGCTTTTGGGGAAGGACATTTTACCACATCAATAGCTCGACAAATAAGCCCAAAATTTGTAGTTAATTAAGTGCCTCAGTATTGCTATTGACTGTCTGTGTTCACTATCTCCCTGTCCTCCAATAGATAGCACTATGAGATTGATGACTGTCCTGAGGAAAACGGAAGATTACTAGAACTGCCATAACTGTTATATTTGCACAATTATATTGGGGAGTTTTTACAATTTTAGGTTTAGGTCATTTTTGTGTTATATGTTTAGGATTAGGTTTTTCTGTAAAGCTTAAACTTTCTGTTCTGTTATTATGTGTATGTGCATTGCCTGGAAAGGCCGTCATTGAAATGACCTATACTGTTTCGGGTGAGACGTTAAACCCTACTCACTCACTCACTGTGTTCACTTTTTAGGTATTCCACAGAATAGGACAGAAGCATTACGGCTGTATCATGATGCCGCTGCTAAAGGTTCTTCAGCTGCGGTTGAGAGGTTGGAAGTTTTACGCCAACACCAGACTGCTAATAAAGGTCTTCCATGTTTTACCTGTTACTGTTAACAAAACCTTGGTGTATATTATTGTTTTTTTATATTTTGGTTTGTTCTGTAAGTATATTAACGTCAAATATTGTATGAATATTGCACTTTATTGCATATCTTATGAGGGTCGTCCCAAAAGTTTTCGGCCTCGACATATTAGACAACAGTATTTTCCACAATTTGTACATCAGTTATACAGCTGTCTTAATGGGTTGCAATAACTACTGGTCTAGCCCATCTGTCTGTCTGCTCGTTTGTCCCATATGGGCTTAATTCAAAAACAGAAAGGCGTAAAAAACCCAGCATTGGTGTGTGTGTCATCTTTAGTCTGCCAATTTTTAGTATGAAATGCCTTGGGTTACAGTTAGGGTTAGTGTCGTCCATCCGGCGTCTTCCTGGTCCTGCATTTTTAGCCTTTGTTTGCATGAAATAAGTGGCTCTTTTGCTGATGTTCTATCGCGTTATTTACTGTACTGTGTTATCGTTGCAGAGGAGGAGTTCAGTGTATTCGGGAGCAGTGGCAGTCTTCATCTGTCATCACTGCATGAGCCCCGACATCGTCAGTCCGTCAATGACAGTCAGCGTATCACGTTCTCTCGATTCTACCGTTCTGCGTCATCAGACTCCAATGCCAGTAACGACTCCACGGAGTCTACGGATTCAGATTCGCGGACCAGAAGCCAGTCCTCACTCCTTCCACGGAGCATCTTCTACTTGGAACAGTCATTATCCGGTGAACAGGCTTCGGCAGCAGGGCCGACGGTCTTTTCTGATACCGGTAAATCCAGTAAATTGTCGTCATCGGCAAAATTCCAAAATCTTCTGGAGGTGATGTTTGGATGCCATGAAAATTCCAGCCACTTGCTGGAAGATGGCGCACCAGAGCGTCACAGAAGTCTGGGCAACTTTGTGGTGCCGAAAGGATCGTTTGGCAGTGCAGTTTTACCACATGTCTCGTCGTTTAGATGAACTGTTGCATTAAAGGGGAAATAAACCTTCAAAACAACATGGCCGAGAATTAAAATCGTTAAGCGGTGCTAATAAAACTGACGCCAGAGATTTGCCATCGACTGCAGTAATACGTGGTTTTGTCTAGAAAAAAATGGCAGGTCGGCGAACATTACTTTTTATCTTTGAACATCGCTTTTATCTGGAATCTTTTGTCACTTATTAGTGCTTCTTAATTTCATTAATTATGTACTTTAATTTTAGGCAGTGTTGTTTTTAAGGTTTATTTCTCCTTCAATTTGTGTCCATCGTGTTATTGGCTTCAGCGTAATTGTTAAGATTGTTTGTTAATTGACTTTTTTGTTGCATTATGAATTCCTATGTAATGTGTTTACTTTCCCAGTTCGTAACGTCTCAGTATTTAAGGTAATAATAGTCCCATACTCATTCAGTGCAATGCACAGGTGGCTTGCTTCTATTCCCGGTGATATGCTGCTATTTCACTACTTTGCACCAGTCTCATGGTCCTTTGCCAGTCTCATATATTCAATTAATTATGTGTCATTGCTAATAATAATAATCATGTAAATAAGACATGGCGTTGGTCATATCGTTTCCGGACATGGCATTGATTTTTTTAATGTGCTTTGGCTAGTTTTGTGCATATACTGGTTATATGCAAACATGTGATCTCAGCGTATATCAGCTATTTTGCAAAAATCTCCGTTGCTTATTCTCCCACATGTAAAATTTGGCATTTCCATCTGTGGTGTGCTAACATTTATTAATAATGCTGTGCATTTTCAGCAATGCCGAAGTCTGCTTGGTAGTTTTTTGTTATCTTTTTTTGTAATTCTGCCACATATTGGTCTCCGTGTTTATGCCACATTGATGGTATAATATGCATGCAAATGGTGCGTTATTTTCGCTGCTATTAGAAAATGTTTTGTTGATAAATTTATCTGACATATTTTTGGCCCAAAAATGAAGCACACTAAAAGAAAAATTTTGGTGATAAAGTGGCCCCATTGGCTAATGAGCAGTTAGGTGTGATTTGTCGGTCTCGTAATGACTAAATTGCACAAAATGGAGTGACATTGTCTCTTGTTTTAATACTGCATTTGCACAAACAATTGCATTTGATATAACGAATATCAAGCTGAATGACTGTTGCTGTACTATTGCTAGTACTATTCTAGCTGTTATTTCTGTTTTTTTTCTGTTTCATTTGTGTTACGTTGTTGACCCTAGAACTATTTTGCAGTCCCTGTGTGGAATGGTTTTTAATAAAACTGTGGATGAAAAACTGTAGCTAGTGCTTTAAGTTGTGCCAGAAATAATCGTACCAAAAATTATTAAAATTGGATATCCCTTCTTCAAGTGACAGTCGATAATGTTGGGGGTGCTTTTTGACGTCTTTCTGCCCATTTGAACTTATATTTCGTTGGTTCTGTTTCCCCAGGTAGTGCAGAAGCAGACATTAGGTGAGGTGAAATATTGAACGGTCACTGATGGCCAGTTGTGACAGAAAAAACCCTACAAAAATTATTAAAATTGGATATGCCTTCTTCAAGTGACAATCGATAATGTTTGAGATTTTTTTTTCGGCTATGGTGTAAATAAGTTTTTGCGTACATGTTTTCATCTTATAGTTCAGAATTGCTGTTATTGCTGGAACTTGTTCTCAAACAGAATGTTGTTATGGAAACAGATCAGAAAGAATAAGTGAACACTATTATAGCAAATTAGCAATTACATAGACATTTTTAAAGACAATGTGATAACAATAATTTTCAGTTAGGCATGTGAAAATCATTTTGGACAATTGTGGACATTTTGTGCACTGATAAGGCCATTGTGAATAACACAGAACAGACTAAAGTACGTTAGTAAAGCCATTTGTTTCATGCAAACATATTACGACGAAACATCGCATAAACTGTCACAGTCACAAAATTCAACTTTTTTCACATCGTGCAACAGAAAAAAAAATTCTGTTTTTTGTCAGCCTCGCAGAGGACGATGAAGATTTCATATGAGGAAGACGTTTCCGATCTGACGCAATGAAGCTCGAGCGACTAAACTAATTAGAAAATATAAACTGAGACTGTCTAAAAATATGCTGTGCTTCCAGCTGCAGTCTTGTCGAAAAGTAAAGGGATGGCGGAATAATTTTAGGAACCAGTGGCGTAGCCAGAAATATAAATTGGGGGCGGTTCGACTTCTTTTCCTCCCCTCCTCTTTTCTTCATTTATCCCCCCTTATCTGTGCTCTGGGCTCTTCCTAGCGTCTGTGGTAGAGCCCCAGCCGAAATGGTATTTGGTGCAATTACAGCCTTAAAATATGCGATCTATAGTGTGGCAACAATTTCAATCATTTTTCTGAGTCCCTAATATCGATTATTTTAACTAAAATATTTGAGATTGGCGGGGCCTGCCTCTCCTATTGGTCACGCCACTGTTAGGGGCGGGCGGCAACTGGAAACGTGGGAATTTTTAAGCCTAATAGAGTGTTTACACGATCCAGCAAACGTCCAGCTCCATTATAACATAGGCCTATGGCAGCAAACGTCCAGCATTAGCACGTGTATTTTAAATACATTTGCTGGAAGTTTGCTGGACGTTTGCTGGATCGTGTAAACACCCCATAACTGACAACGTGGCGCGCAGCTAGATTCAAGCAATATAACAATGAGCCTTTCTCTGGATGTTCCTTGTAGGCTGATATTCAGTCTATGTACATGTACAATAAATAAATAAATATTTATAATTAAATATCGATGTATCCGTTAATCTTACGGTCAGTGCTGACTCGTGCAAGTACAAGTGCGCCTAACAAAGTCATTTGGCAATAGGCGGAATCTACGCAGGACGCCCGTAGGTGTCGCCGCAATAATTTGCAATGCAATTTTGACTCGGTTTCCGAACTTTTCGACCACCAGGTTTATTCTACCCGTGGAGTCCGGGAGGCTGTCTAGCAGACTGTTCCAGGGGGCCAGACGAGTGTGCCTGCGGTTAGAAATGTGAAACGGGGTCCCAGCCTGTCATAGCCGCTCATAGTCAGTATGGGTGATCATACTTTTAGCTTGTGTCTTATAAAGACGTTCGTTCAGCCTAGCAATTTCCCCTCCGCTTTTGATAAAATTAATTTAATGTTTCTCTTTTCATTATTTTTTCTCACCTCCAATGGCTGAGCAGGCGCGAGACCCCCTAAACACACTTGTCTGCCAAATGTTACCGATTCCATCCAACGACTTCAGCAGCGTGCATGCACTGAGTGACAGACGACATTACACACGGACGGACAGACGGACCACGCTATGGAAACGTCTGCTGCAATAGCCGGTATTGTTGAACATGCTTTCAGCTTGTGTCTTTAAGCCCAAATTCCATTACGCCGTGGTCCGCGTTCGCAACTTTTAGGGCCTACCGCAACTTCGCAGCGAACTGTCACGGACTTCCCCCGTGTTTTCTCAGTTCTCACGGACTAAATTCATTAGAGCGACGGCTTTGTCGCTTACCTGTCACGGATTTTGTTGCAATCATCATGAAAGCCCAAAACTTCCCCGAGACATCCCCCATTTCATGGTTTGCGTCCGCTAATTTCACCGAAACTTCCCCGCGGAGACGTTTCAGCGAAAGTCGGCGTAATGAAATTTGGGCTTCAGTGAGCTGCCATTTTACCATTATGCATCCTTTCCATTACACACACTTTAACAACTCTGCAGCGGTATCGTACAGGATGGCGCTAAATACAATAATTATGGAACGTTTAATTTTCGTTCTTTATTCCGTTATGTGAACCGAACGCAACGTGGGGGAAATCTAATGTATACTCAATTTTATCGGCAAATCAACAGGACTGCGCTTCACTCAAAAGATCCATGTTAGTCGTTCTCGTGTTCTTACTTTTTGGGCCGACCGCTAAGTTGTAAGCTTAAAGGTCGGCTCTTTGTCGTGGTTGTCGTCTGTCTGTCTGTATCGGATGTACTGTGGCTAAACGGTGCAAGATAGAACCTAGGTTGCTATTGTTCACTAATAGGAAGTTGCATACTGACTTAAAATTATTAATCGATGACTTTGAAATGCACTACGGTAATGGAAAACTAGCCATATTTCGGAAGCGGTCAAAGATACGGCCTAGGTTACTATTAATGACTTGAAGGAAGAGGCATACGCCCTGTCAAATTAAATGAAAATTATTGCCCTTGAATGACCTTGAAGGTCAGTACGCGCTATTGTGACTAAACGGTGCGAGATAGGCCCAGAACATAGTTGAACATTATTGATCACTAATAGGAAATCGCATACGGCCTTTCAGGTGAGATGAAAATCATCGACCTTAGATGACCTTGAAGGTCACTAACAACCAGTACGGTCGGCCTCCCTAAAGACAGCTTAGCTTCTTGTTTTTCTCAGTTTTATTAGGGGCATCTGTTATTGAAAGCGTGTAGTCTTCATTATGACATTGTCTCGTCAACATTGCATTGTGTTCAGCCTAACTTTTCTGTGTACTTTGACGAAATTCATTTACTCATACATTGAGCAAATTTTTACACAACGTTTCAGTTTTTATGCGCCAGCCTGTACTGTATATAAATAGCGGTTCTATGTCGGTTCAGAAGTGTTGGTGGTCGTGACGTCACTGATGACGTGGTTTTCCGTTGGTGCCGTCAACGTCGTCGTTGCCAGTTTATCTTCCTGACCGCTAGCGTCCTCGGCGACTGGCACCTACAGTCCAGTCAGGCACTGTTATTATTTTATTGTTATTATTTTATTGTTATTATTTTATACTGTTGAAGTGTGCGTCCGGACCGGTATAATGTATAATTTTCACTCCCCATTCCCCCAGTATAGTTTACACTCCCCTCGTATAATATTAACTCTTTGTGTGATAATTATTACGGTGAGTAATAATTTTCAAAAAAAATCGTTGGAGCTTATTCAGTATTTATTATGTTCTTGCTTATTCGGTTGTTGTTCATAGCTAAATAGATATAAATAATGACTGGGGCAGTGTAAGTTATACATATAATAATGACTTAGGATTAATTGTTATATGAGAGACATTATTATACACCGTGGGCCATAAAAACGTGGCACTTCACTTTTGTCAATCTCTTCGCCCATTACTGACCAATTTTCTCAATTCTTTTACTGGCAAAGTCTGCAAAAGTTTGCAACAATGTGATTATTATTTATTCCACCACACGGTAAATGCATTTCTACACTACCTTGTGAATTATAAATCTAAGCAAAAACTAAAGATAATAACAGAAATTTAGGTAAATGAAAAAAAACTTCAGACCAAGATTGCGATGACTGATCCGTATGGCACTAAACTGTGTTAGACCCACACAGTTTAATGTCATACAGACCATTTACTGCAATGTTGATCTGAAGTGTTTTTTCCAATTATACCAAAATGTTTGTTATTATCGTTATGTGTGCATATTTCATTGACATTTCACAAGGTAGTGTAGAAACGCATTTAAGGTGTGGTGAGATCTATAATAATCACGTTATTGCAAATTGTCTGTAGAGTGTACCAATGAAAGAATTTTGAAAATCGATCAATAACTGGCGAAGATATGGACAAAAGTAAAGTGCCACGTGTTTTTGGTTCACCCTGCACCTTACACCGGTATATGCTGCATCGGCGACCTAAAGGCGTACAGAGACAGAGCCACAATGACAAATGAAATAAACTGCAATAAAAGACGGAGCGCGCTGCTTGCATTTTACTTCACCACAGTTTGTATCATTTTTTTCGCCCTGTATACACACCTTGACTTATTGATAGTATAAACCAATACATTTATTTTCATGTCAAAAATTCTACAAGATCAGTCTCAGGATAGCTTATTTAAAATATTAACTTTAAAAGTTAAAGTTCTTTATTGTCCTCGGATTATATCAAATTTAATGTGTAATAATTAAAGGGCCAAATTGAATTGCATAACTCAATAAATTAATGCTTAAAGTCTAAATTCTAAAGTATAAAATAAAGTCTAAAATAGGAGACCAAGAACGCATAATTAAACGTCAGTTACCGCAACAAATGGCATCTAAATCCGTTGAATGGTTTGAGCAGTGCGCACGAATGTGACAGACGACAGACCACGCTACAAAGAAATGTGTAGGAATAGGCGGAATCGCTTGTGCTGCAAGAGCGAGTCCGCCTTAAATTGGTGATGATAAAGACATTCCCCCTGGCGTTATATAACTGGCCATTGGTCTTGTGACAGCCAGCAGACAAGCAGTTGAACTTTACTAAGGATTCCATTTTTGTTACTGTTATTATATGCGATAAATTTTGTCTGCAAATAAATAAACAAAAAACCCAGCTGTCGCTAGGGTAGCCGACGACCGTACTGGTTGTCAGTAATTTTTAAAGTCATCGAAAGTGGATGATTTTTATTTGATCTGCAAAGGCAAAGACCACTTCCTATTAATCATTTATAATAACCTTGGCCTTATCTCTCACCGTTTCCCAGATATGGCCAATTTTCCTTTTGTTTAACCCCAATTTTGAAAATGTTCGCCTTCAACTGCATTCCCAAATTTTGTACCCAGACAGCCTCGACAAATGGCTGATTATTCCTGCAAACAGTTTTCCCTTACGACCGAACGTTTAGCCACAATACATCCGTGACCGACAGACAACAGACGACAACCGTACCGTAAGGTCGACCGTTACTGAAGTACAGTCGGCTAATAAATGAATGATGACCTCGAGCGTTGCCGGTGCCGACGTCTGTCGTGTCGTGTTTACGTCCCTCGTCGTCTGCTCGAACTGGAAGAATGGCGGCGGCGGCATCAGCTGGTTCAGACTCTTGCGACGCGTGCGGCAGCAGCAGCAGCCGCAACGCTCTGGGTCACAGTGCGTCTTCTTCTACTAGTAATAGTTGTCGTAGTAGTAGTAGTAGTAGTTGATGCCGTAGTTGTTGTTGTTGTCGTGGTTGTCATAGTAGTCGTTGACTCTTGGTAGTGGTGGTAACTAAGTGGGGCAGCGTTCAGGCTCACAATGCGTCTTCTTCCTGCAGTAGTAATAGTTGTAGTGGTTGTTATATCCGTTGTAGTAGTAATTGTAGTTGTAGTTGTTGAAGCAGTTATATCGTAGCAGTAGTAGTCGTATCATCGCTCGAAATCACAGTGTGTCTTCTTCTCGTTGGGAGTGATCGGCATACAGCAGGGACACGGTCCGGACGGCGTCTTTGGTGCTTCGGTCAGCTGATTGGTCCTTTGAAACGCATCCTGAGCTTCCGTCAAACACCGCAGCCACGTACTCTGCACGTGCATGCAGCAGACTCTTAGCAACGGGGGGAGGTGTACGATGGGCTCGATCTCACCCCTTCTTTGTCACGAAAAACCATAAAAATAACGGAAAAGTCACCATCAGAATGACCAGATGCGATTCTCAAGCTTGAAATGCAGAAATAAAACGCAGAAAAAACAGAAACCTCAATTTTGCTCCGGTGTTTCGTAAAGCTGCCAAAACTCATCTGTTTCCGCAACTCTTTAACATTTTCATGTAGGCCTACTATCGGCCTCATGGCTGCACAGGGTGCGACCAAAATATTTAACTACTGTACGAAAACTGCTTTAACTCAACTTAATGCCAGCAAAAATTTCGGCAGCTGTAGCTGAAATGATACTAAATCAGCATAATTTAGTAGAATCTATTGTCATTCGACAGAGTTGAACCAATTCTCATAATGGAACACTTGTCCGTTCCATAATATAGACAAGACACTACGGTACAGTTAACACTTACGATTGCGATTACAATTCCGCAATTAGTTAAAGGTTGGCAGTGTCAGACCTTGGCAGTTTCCGAGGGCGCCTGTAGCGTGTAGACGCCAATGATCTGTTGGTAGCGGGTGATCTGAACCAGCACGAACGTACATCGCGACACCGCCGCCGACATACATAGGTCAACTGCTGCAAACGAAATAAACACAATCTTTCTGACATTGTAAGTAGTACTGTATTAGTAGTAGTAGTAGTAGTAGTAGTAGTAACGTAGCCTGGCGTAGCCATAGAGGGGGAAGGGCACTGAAGACCACAAGACAGTTTTATGCCTCCGCCAACGTAGTGGCCGGAGGCATTATGTTTCCAGAGTGTTTGTCGTCCGTGCGTGCGTACGTGCGTGAGTCTCAGTCAAACATTGTTAGCACGATATCTTGCGTATTTGTCAACAAAATTTGACCAAACCTTCACCACTGACGGACTTTGGGACATGGATAAACGCAACAAATTTTGGGGTCAAAAATCAAAGGTCAAGATCACGGTGGGGTTAAATATGACCCAAAGGGCGCTTTTTGGCCTTATTAGTACGGCATTTTGGGCATTTGTTGACGGAATTTGACCAAACTTTCACCACTAACGGACTTTGGGGCAAAAATGAAAGCGTCAAATTTTGGGGTCAAAAGGTCAAAAGTCAAAGTCACGGTGGCGTCATGTATGTTGGCGGAGGCACAATAATCGTCGGAGTCGCAACGACCATCTAGTTTTCGGTTCTATCTTATTTCTTGCTCACAGCTTTAACCACTAACCAACGGGCTCTGAGGCAGTGACGTCGTGTGCGGTAAAGCGATCGAGCGCCATTGGCTGCCTGTATACGACCAGGACCGTGCCGTCCATAGCGCCACCTGTCGAGTGAACGTGTAAGCTTGACGTCGCGTCGCTGTCCGCCCGACTTACCTGTTTCTGACAACAAAACAACAACCAGAAAAATATGTTTATAGCATGACAAATAGGCCTATACGAGTCACGTGACTGTCACAAAATATTTATCCGGCAACCGTATAAATCAATAACTTAGCGGCTATTCACACGGTTATGGGATAAATGCAGGCTATTTGTCCGGCTGCCGGATATATAGTCAGTGCGCATATGATTCGCATGCATGTCAGTGATACGTTCAACGTTAACCGGCAAAAATTAAAAAGAAGCGATAGACATTAGAAAAAGAACAGGAAGAGTCGACAAATCGAGACGAAGGGTATAATTATCTATGACAACTCGTTCGCCGTGGCGGCATCTAGCGGCGAACGGAATCCATTCTGCAGAAGGCAGCAGCGGTTGTCGAAACATTGACAAATTACTGAAAAAAAACAAAAGATCGTAATGCGATGAAAAAAACTTTGTTACAAGCCGGTAGGTGACGTGGCTTGCGACAACTAGCAATCACAGTTTTGCGGACAGATCGGAGTCAGACGGACAGCAAACGCAGAGACGCAGACACGCAGACACGCTGTCTGACAATAAGGGTCGTTTATAGCAATACAAGACAAGTGACATTGTGTTGGGTCAAGTTTTAGTAAGACGTTGATCAAAGGGCACGTGACCAATAGATTCAGCATACGTGATTTCCTATTCGTAATCAATGATGACCATGCGTCTATCGTGCACAGTTATAAAGACACGCAGCCTAAAAGATATTGGGGTCACGAGTTTCACTTTTTTGGATCACGTGACGTCACCGATCACGTAACCATTGTATCGGCCTACCCCGAATATTTTACCCTAGAACCAAACTCGAAGCGGATCCTAAGCCAATGCTCAATTGCTGAGATATCCGTCTGAAGATGCCGAACTGTGGCAGGACCGCTGCTATCGCGCGTCACGTGAGCTTTGCTCAAATTATTTGTTTGAAATCCGTGAAGACAGAAAAGTTAACGTATTTTGGATATGTTAGGAGAAGTAGGCCTAATTCAAAAAGTTTAAAGAAGCAGATAATGCATTACACGGCATTTTTACATACAAACTGGGCACCCATTTGGGTGCCCATTGGCTTAAAATGGGTGCCTAGTCATCCCAATGTGGATGCCCAGTCATTGGGGAATTACGCCCAGAAAATCACTAAATAGGCATTTTGGCTCACGACACTCCCTCAGATCCGCTAGTCGGCTGGGAAAAGGGATACCCCCATTTCTCACCCTCTCTACGCCTACGGCGCCTCGTTCTTGGCGCCTGCAGCGCCTCACCTCAAGTTAGAAGAAAAACTTGCTCCATGGACTTAGGGGGATACGAGTATGAGGCAAGCCGATGCGTCGCAAGGCAATTAAATGGCACATCAAACGGGGATGCACAGGGTTCAAAATGAGTAATTGCTAAACAGTTCGCTCGAATGTGTTGCTATGCGACTGAGTTACGAAAAAAGAAGAACAAAGCCTTTTTATTTGAATGCATACATATTTTTGTTTTGTATTCAATTCTAGTACGTTGTGTGTGTGCTGCATTTGCGATCAAATCCGCTGAAGAACAGCTCCTAGGCTTATAAAGAGTCGTCACAGTGCTGTGTGTATTCTTTGATCATATATCATTTGGCATTATGGGTTTATTCTGTTTAAATTGCGACATCTAAATATGGTTCGTGACACGCAAATGTTTCGCCCACCTTTCGTGACATTTTCTTGACTTTGGTCAGCAGCAGAATGTCGTCGAACAAAAACAGGTGCATCTCTCGTGTTTTCGATAGCTCTGTCACACCCACACACAAAACAACCATCGATTATCACTAGTGGCGTTTTGGCCGGGGGCAGGGGGTAGAACAGCAGTTCCCCCTTCCCTAAATTTTTGGCTGTCGGAAAATAGTCGAAAAATCTTCTTGTCAAAGACTTTTCATTCAAAGTTGCAAAATTTCAAGCTAAAAAGCCCAATTTGAAAAAAAATTAAGAGCAACATCAAAAATTTGGAGCACCCGTAATCGCAATTTTTCGCTTTTTCGGAATTCTGTCGAAAGTCTGCAGTTGTCTGTAGAAAAATTGCAACTTTCTAGCTGTCCCGTCAACTGTTTTAGCCTACGACGCCGTTGCAATGATCACTTCTGATAGTGACGCGATAACGACATTATGATAAGAAAGATTTCGATGATACAAAACTTTTCGAGTACCACACAGGGATTCATAGGAAGTCCTAAACAAGAATTGCGGAAAACAAAATTTTGCTTGACTTTTTACACGTTCTGTGCTTTGATTTCATACTGTGATAAGTTTACGTACACAAAGAGAATAATCTGAATAAATTTGCTCTTAATGCATCAAAAATATTGCTGTATTTGTCTTCGCTACATAGGCCTAACAAACTGTTGTAGGCCTAAAATAAGCTTAACTTACAAGCTGTAAACCTTTTTATTGAAACGCGTTTTATTTTTTGTATAGGAAAGGCAGGAATCATAGTCTCCCACTTTCTTGGCCTACTACGCCATGCATACACTATAGCAACATACAAGAATCTATAATAAATGTGACAGTCAGAGAATGTTGTCACTGAAGTGAAGTAGCTAATCTGGACCAATGAACGACTTACGCAACAGCGTGACGGGTCCTTCGTGAATGAGCTGACGTCGGGGATTTCCCAGCAATCTCTCACACGGCTGATGACTGAGCGCCATTCTCATAAACTGCAACCATGGGTAAATAGTACAATGTGCGCCGAACAAGAAAGTCCAGCTGTCACTGCGGAAGACGCGCTACATCGTATACAGTTCCTGTCGCAGTACTGACTTTCTAGGTCATCCAAGGTCGATGATTTTAATTTATCTAAAAAGACGTATGTCACTTTCTATTGATGATTAGTAGGCCTTCGGTAACCTTGGCCGTATCTCTCACCGTTTCCGAGAGAGGCTTATAGCCAGTTTTCTGTTCAAAACACGTACATTTTTTCCTACACTCCTACATTTAACCTCGAATTTGAAAATGTTTCCCTTGCACTAGATTGCTGATATTTTGCACGCCTAAATTTAAAACACATGGTTAATTATTCGTGTAAAAAAACTCTCCGCGGCTTATTGTTTGGCCACAATACATCCGTTACTGTTGACGACAAACGACGACAAACAGACAGACGACACATCGTGCCATAGACGCCCTAGCATAGATGTAGCGCGTCAAAAACTAAATAATTATCTTTTCGAAACGCTGACATACAAATAGCGCTCTCATGCAATTGTGACAGTATTCAATAATAAAATAAAATAACAAAATAAAAGGGCACTCAGAGAGCGTAAACCTTTGTCAAAGATACATCATTTTTCTCTGTATTCGGCAGGTGGCAGCATCACCAAAATTTAATCACCTCTACGTTGGGTCAAGTTTAACTTCCCCTGAAAATGTCGGGCAAATCCGCCTGTAACTTTGCGTGTACCGTAGTCTACCTATAAGACCAGTAGGCCAAAGTGGGCAATAAACTACAACTGGGCTTAACTGCTTGCTATATGCAGTCACTTATAACAATATTTTCAAGATAGCATTGTGCAGAGAAATCTGTCCAATAAGAAACTAATTTCTCTTGGTGTAAAGCGCCCAGTAACGTTTTTTTCTGCACCGGCACAGTCTGCGCTTATAATGCATAGCGTTGAATAGACTTACCTCGGGTACGTACGCTCTGGGGTCCAGTTCTGTGACCGGTTGCCAGACCAGCAGCTGTTCAATGGCGATGATTCGCTCGTAGTTCTTGAGCCAGTTCATCTTCGTGTTCAACGTTTCTAAAAAAAACAACCAACCGCATGACTGTGACAGTAGGACGGATGTGCTAACGACGTCAGTCAGTACGTGACTACGGACACGTACGCGTCAACCAATGACCCTTGGGCTTACCCTGATCGCCCACTGGTCTGTTTGTGAAAAGCTAAACCGTGTCAGTTCAGTTCAGTTCAGTTACGTCGCTCTGTACGCGGCTTAACAGGAGCAGACGGGTAGATGAAATGATTACTAGCAAAAACTGGTGCATAAACAGGCACACCACGCGATGCATTAGACACATGTCCGTGGTCTCGCAGTGTAAACTGGTGTCCGGCTGAGGGTTAACAAAACGGAGATCAGCGCTGCCCTATGGATGGCTGTGAAAGAACTTTTCGCTTTTTGCTTTCAATTACACATTATGATGAAAACTCATACTACAGCTATCTCTGTATAATCGCGCTACAAACTTTTAGTTTATTTACAGAACTGTAAATATTCAACTTTATTCATCATATAATAAGTAGGCTGTGGCAGCTTAAACAGAAGACATAAACACAAACACGGCGAAATAACAGTAGAACGAGAAGAATCACGGTCCAGTCACCAACAAATTAAAAAAACTCCTTAACTGAATAGCATAAAAACTAAATCTCTGTTCAAATTTAACAGATCTGTCTCCGAAAACAGCGCTAAGTAGAGGTTTATCAAGAAACAGTTGAGTACTCTTTGGAGTTTTAATAAGTTACAATAATGGGGGAAAATGAAGTGTAAACCGTAAAAACATCGTACAAAAATCATTGTACACGTTCTTCGTTCTTCAGCGAGCGCATATACGTTTGGAATTCGTTTTCAAATAGTGTCAATTTCAAAAATCTCAATAGTTTCAAGTAGTCTATAAATTTCGTTTATTTCACGGTATTGTATTTTTTAAAGTGCTTTATTCTAACTTTTTTCGCTTTGTTTTGCTTATGTTCTCATTATTCAGATGTACGGGTGGCTGTAAGTGTTGTTTTAACCTTGCCGTTTCTGTTCGTCTCTTGTGACCTTTAAAATGTCACGTTCTCTGTCTATGAACGAATTAAACGATGGAGACGATGTTCATCATGATATTATCGAGTGAATCGAGTGATCTTACTGAGCGATTCCTCGAGTTTGTCGAGTGCGTCTGCTAGCAGTTGTCGCTCGTCGGCGTCCTGCGTGTGCTGTCGAATGCTGTTGAGCATCATCGGCACCTTGGTGCAGCGCTGCATCGGCGAAATCAGCAGATCGGTCAGCTGCAGACGCCGACAACGCGAGTCCTGTTCGCACCACTAAAACACCCACGCGCACAAACACAACGGAGTAGTGCGTTAAAAGTTTAAGATAAAAAGTTAACAAGAAAGCCCAGCTGTCGCTAGGGATGTCGCACTACAGCACATACAGTTTCTGTTGCACTACTGACCTTCATGGTCATCCGAGGTCGATGAGTTTCATCTCATCTAAAACGCCGTAGGCCCTATGCGAATTTCCATTAACGATCAATAACAACTAAGGCCCTATCTCGCATTGTTTAGTCACAATACATTTGTTACGAACGACGACAACCAGACAGACAAACGAACACACGACAACCCGTGCCATTGACCCTTTACAGCATGGCTGTAGCGGGTCAAAAATGTCACTTGTGGAGCACGAAAAGGAAAAAACAGAATTAAAATTTTCAGTATCATTAAGTCAAAAATTACGCGCACAAAACGTTCTATTGTATACACTTTTAAGTTTTTTCTTATTTCTATCTTTTCTCTCTTTCTTTCACATCTTGTCTTTTCTTACTCTTTCCATCCCAGACTTTATACATCGACTTACAAGCTCAACTTCCGAAATACATAAAAACATAGAAACGTAGAGCGCACGGCTACCAAACACTCAGAATCTACCGGGTTGGCCGAAAAGGTACACTATTTCACTTTGTTTATATATCTTTGCGAAGTATTGATCAATCTTCACAATTTTTTTACCAATGAACTATGTGAGAAATTTCCTAATAGTGTCATGTGCACCACACTTATTGTGTCGCTACACTACTTTGTATAATATAAATATCCAAAAACATACAATATCTACAGATGGATAGAAGGTCTAATAATAAATCTTTAAAGTATTTAACTTAAGTGTTAAAATATGAGTTACAGTAAATGTCAAAAACATTGGAATACATATTAAACATTTTTTCCAAATAATTTGAACGATTTTACTGTGCACTTATTTTTACTGTACACTAAATGCTGGCTGATAACTGCAATCTTGCTCAGTTAACTGCATGAGCATACCTAGCATTTTATTTCAATTGTGCATCTGTACAAGCTGTGCACTATTTTTGCAAAAATAAAAACTTACTCCGTAGGTACACCTAAACCTTTTTGACACTTATTATAACTTATATATAACATTTTACTTAAATACTTTAAAAATTTACCACTCGACCTTATTACCATCTGCAGATATTGACTGTACGTTTTTAGATATTTGTATTTTACAAGGTAGTGTAGCAACATAATAAGCGTGGTATGCATGCCACTGAGTATCAAATTTCTTCCAGAGTCTACTGATGAAAAATGTGAAAATTTGTTAATAGGGCCTTTAGCGAAGATATGGACAGAGTACAATAGCTTACTTTTTTGGCCCACATTGTACAAGCATAGCTGCAAGCATAAGCCTATGAAAAAATTAACAAACGTTATGGGATATCGATAAAAAAAATAACCGAGTTTTCCATTAACTGTTGCGGCCCTGTTATGTTATGTCGGAAAATATTAAGAGAAGTTGAGTGCCTACAGAAAAGGGAGGTTAACAAAGCCTAGTCGGCGTGTGCATGTGAGAGCCGGCTCGTGTTCTTGCAGCGTGAAATCTAAGGCATGGCACGGTGCAGTACAAAGTGACATTTGGCACAAAAATCCTTCTCACATTTATGACGCGCAAACTGATCGAAAAAAGCCGTACACCTAACAGCTTAGCGCGGATGGCCGACGATATTTGGTCTAGGTTACGACGATATCTTGGCTTTATGTAACCGCACGCTAAGCCGATAAAACGCTCAAGCTGAGCGTGACACGAAAACGTAATACTTTTTTGGCTTATAATCACGTTCTAGCTCGTCCAGCCAGCTTCATCGTGTAAAGGGGGTTTAAGGCAAATGTGTTTTGTCACCGATTTTTATCTCCGCCAAGGTGAACGTAGTGAATATTGGAGGAGATAAAAAGATTGGCCGTTCTGTCCGTCGTTCTGTGTTTGTGTGTGTGTACACGATGACTCATCACCATCTCTACATGTCATACACAACCGACAGGAACGGTGGCGCCCTCCTGTGGAAACTTCTACATCTTACAGTAGTAATGTTTAAATCACTTCGCTTGGCGGAGATATGCACTCTCACGAGCGCGGAGCGCATTCTAGTTGCATTTTTTCATTGGCAGTCTCAGCTATAGCAATCAACTTTAATGACGTTAATTTTACCATTTTGCTAGAAAAAAGCACGAAAAGCACCGATGTTTAAAACAAATATACTTAATATTAATAATATATGTTCTATAATACACGTGTTTGATGTTTGATTAAAACACAACTGTTTTATATAAATAGAACCTTTTTTTTAAAAACAGATACACGTGCTTTAAGCTATTGTTAAAAAGCAACTCATTGCGGCTCGCGCCAACACTATTATTTTCTCCACGGGCCTGTCGCTATGTATAGGCCTAGACTATAAATGTAGGACATGTCATGAATCAAGTCATTTGAAAAAAATATTGATCGTAAAGCTGATGGCACAAATTAGAAGATTCGTCGTACTATGACGGTGTAGTTACTGCAGGTACAGTAGTGCTCACAGCAGCAGTGGTGGTAGCGGCAGGCCTACCGGATGGTCCGAAAAAAAACAGAAACCCTGTTTTAATTTTGCTATAACTTCCGCAAATGTACACGAATTTTAAACGCCTAATAAAAGACTTTCTGAGCATGAAATGATCGCTGTCGAGTATTAAGCATTTCCTAAGCATGAACGTAACTGTTGCTGTAGCCCACTGGCCAATAACAGTGATAAATCAAATATAAAACATCGCTATAAAAAGTAGTGTATGTTTTGCTAGGTAGGGTGATTACAGAATAAAGTTGAAACGATGGGTATTATTTTACTTTTATGCGCTACGGATTTCTTGACGTAACAGTACAAAAATGGTCCCCCTAGCGGCTCAGCAAGTGCCTGGCTGACATTGTGCACTTTAAACATGCATCTACTTACTTACTTATTTACCTAAAATTAAAAAAGGGTTCCCGTATTTATTGACCGCCCTGTCTTTCTCTCTCGCTCTAGACGAATGCGACTTACATGTAATGCCGTAAGCGTCTTACAGCAGCGCCCATGCACACCCTGCGGTCTGTCGCACCTGCCACGTCAAATTAACTCAGCGAAACCAGCGGAGAAAGCGATGAGAAGAGACCACCCATGGACAAGGGGAGCCCAGTGTGCCCAGGTCCACAATCTCAAATTTTTGGTTAAAACCGATATTGATAACACCGAAAAATAACTATACTTGTTGCCACCAAATTGCATGCTTTTAGGCTATAATTGCACAAAATTCGATTTCGACTGGGGCTCCGTTCCAGAACCCCCCTAGGAAAGCTCACAGCTTTCTCCAGACCACCTGGCTAAAATTTAGAAACTCCTACTTCTAAAAAAAGAAAAGAGAAAAAGAAGGGGAAAGAAACAGGAAGGCATGGGAGAGAAGAAAACGAAGGAAAGGAGGGTGGGAGGTAAAAAAGAAAAGGAAAAAAATCGGAGAAGCCCCCAATTCACATTTCTGTCTACGCCACTTCAACACGAAATACCGATCTACCACGTATCTATTTTTCATCTCCCCTCTCTCTCCCCCTGTGTTCCTAACCACTGTCAACCCACACTACTCACTTCCAGCATCTTACGTCGACTGTATAGTAACGGAACTGCTGTGACGCGCAAAACGCACTTCCGAGAATGCAGCTTTTGTCCACCAGTTCCTCCATAATTACCTCGATTATTTCCAACGTTCTAGCTGTGTGGCCGTACGTCCTAGTAGGCCGCATTACGGTTCATGCCCGTCCGTTCGTCTGTCCGTCCGTCCGTTTGTCCGTTTTGTAGGTCGTATAGCTCGAAAAAATTTAATAAGAGTTAACCGGCGTGTCGAAAAGATCAAAAGTCGAGATTATGGTTGTCTGGCCGGCCGCACAATATGTTAGCACTAGGCTGACGTTATTCTATTTTTCTAGTTTTACGAAACATTTCTACAAGTTTAATGCAGTGGCGGATTTAGGCCTGGTTAGCATATTCTGCCCAGCAGGGACCACCGAAAAAGGCCCTGGAGAACACAGAATGTGAGACAGCAGTGCGACTGCGATCTCTTTTAGGCGTACGTGTTGCGACATTTGAAAGTTCATTTGGTGCAGAACAACATTTACTGGACTGGGGCTTCTGTACTACATATTGCAAAATCTGAAATCCACGACGCTGCTTTTTTATTTTTTTAAACTTAAAAGCACAAAATATTTATCCGACAGCCACATCAACAGCTTATAACGGCTAGGCCTATTTATACGGTGATCGGATAAATATTCGGTTCTGCCCAGAGTGGGTATTAATTATCCGGCGGCCGTCTTAGCCGATACGTACGAGCATCCAACGGTGCGTCAAGCACCATTCGGCAGCCGGCCAACTGGCAATCTCAACCCTAATAACTAGCGAATCACGGGTATCGTCAGTCGGCAAGTAGGGGGGCTATAGTGCTTGCCTGCAGCAGCCTCGAACTAGAAAGCAGTCATATATATTATCGTCGCATAAATTTCTGAATTACGCTAACCCTAAACGCTAACTATGACCTTAACCCTAATTCTCTGAACCCTAAACGTGGAACCTTAAGCCGTAGGCCTATTAACGCTTTTGTGGTGCCTGCGCGTAGCCTAACGTTAATGACAGCGACCGACGCTGGTCCCACGACCCAGCGATTTCAATAATTGACTCGTAATTTAATCTATGACTCGGAAAGCTAAAGAAGCCTCGTTTTTGTTTGCCCGGACAAATAGCCTACAGGCTATTTGCACGGCCGCCGGATAATTAGTCACCTCGTAACTAAATCAAGTTTTGTGTTTAAATCGGGCCGTGGTTTCGTGACTGAACTGCGCCAACCTTCTCGAATTCGACGAATTCGTCGTTCTTACGGAGCTGCTCGAGATAGGTCATCGCCTTGGAGTAGTTGAGACAGTAGTCGTGGTACACCTCGCCATCTCGCGTCAGCTGACAGAACTAACACAACAACAGCACCACAACTCGCCGTTTATCCGCATTATGCCGTGGCTACACGCACCGATTTTCTCGTCCGAGGTGTGGTCCGACGTCGCCGAGCCTTTCCAGGTTTAAAAACCTCGTCCGAGGAAATCGGACGGAATGTGCATGCTCATTTTTTCCGATTTCCTCGGACGAGGTTTTCTGCCTGTCAGCCAAAAGACGCCCATCAGAACCATGGACGAGATAATCGAGAACAACTCGGACAACATTCCGTACGAGGAAATCGGTGCTTGTAGCTATGGCATTACTCGCATTACGTGTTTTATTACGACGACAGCAATGACAGCGATGAAGAACGCCAGGAAAATCGACGACGAGTGAAGCGCGTCTTTGACGCTTCTGGGTAGTCCTACACAATGTCGTAAGTCGCCGACGTGCCCGTGTCTGTGTGTCATCTGCTATATCGACAAACACAACCCGATTTGCTTCTTCAGACAGTTATGCACTTCCGGTACCTGAGACAATCGTTCGTTATCGTGGCTCCACAACACTATTTATTTTAGGAGCCGCAATGCTCAGTTGACAACGACGGTAATTCAGCACCGATTTTAACCATTCTTTCACTGTTACAAGCAGAAATTTATGGCGCGTAAACGTGAAGTTCTTCCACCCACCGCACCTTTATTGTGTGACCACATGCTGAATTACCAAAGTTATCCCAAAAATAAAACTGGGTATCCGTTTTTTTGGAACACCCTATAGATGAGGAACAGCAGGGGGCCCAGGACTGAGCCTTGTGGTACTCCGCTGAGAACTCTGAACAGTCGGAAAAACTTCCATTTACCTGCACTCTCATCACCCTGTCGTGTAAGAACTGCTCCAGGCAAATGAGTAGTTTGCCATCTATTCCTAATCTCTTAGCCTTTTCAAGTAGTCTTTTGTGCGGCACAGTATCAAAAGCTTTTCTGTAGTCCAGGTATATAACATCAATCCCGTAGCCTTCATCTAATATTCTTGTCCATAATTCTAATGTCTCCAGCAAGTTGGTAAGTGTGGATCTCCTTCTGACAAAACCATGTTGACAGTTTCCACAAAAGCATTTTGCAACAGGCTAAAATTTTGAGGAGGAAACTGGTGACGAGGGTAACTTCCCCTGTCACCCTTGTGCTCCGACGTCGATGCCCCGTTAGGCCTATACGCCACAAAGTGGCCGACGGCGAATTATTATTATTAGTCGTAGTATATTTTTACTTACGCGTCTGAGACCCTGTACTAGCACGTCTGTGCCGCCGAATTGCCCGGAATTTCCATCTCTCAACAGTAAACTGATGAAATCACGACAGAACGTGTGACTCACCTGCGATCCCAACAATACAGTACAATATAAGCCCTTTCTTTATTCATTAAACATTTGATAAAGTGAGTGAGTGAGTGAGTTAGAGGTTTATCGTCCCGCTCAACACATAATATGTCAATTCGGAGACGGCTTTTTCAGGCAGTGCACACACCAACAGATAATAATGGAACAGAAAGTTTAACCTATGCAGAAAAAAAACCTGCTATGAAACACACAAAAATCGACTTAAGCCTAAAATTGTAAGAAAGAAACAATATATACGTGCATATGTAACTAACAGTAAAGACATTTCTAATAATTTTCCCTGTTATCTTCCAGACGGTCATTAATCTCAGAATGCTGTCTATTGGAGGACAGGGATACATTTGATAAAGCCACAGCAACTAGGGCCTAAGTAAGTAGTAGTCTGCATTTGCAGCGCGCCATGTCAAAACAAATGTTCGAATCATACGCCATGACTGTCTCAGAAATATTCCCGAAATTATCCACTGTAACTTTAAAAAGAATTATCAAATTTTAGTAATTTTTTGGCATGAGTATTTCGGACACAACTGGCCATCAAACGACCATTCAACGTTTCCACCTCAGTTATATCAATTGTATTCGGCATTTTACTAGCAATCTAAAAACGCTCGCAAAGTGACGTAACTGCATGAACTGAACTGAACTAAACTGCCAGCAGTAATGCATTACAGTTGGTACCGTCTAACGGCGTCAGTGTCTACGTGACTACGGGCACATACTCATTAACCAATAACCAATGAGCTTGCGCTGTTTGCCCACTTGTAAGGCTGTCTAAAACTAAACCGTTTCACTTCACTTCAGTTCAGTTCAGTTACGTCGCTCTGTATGCGTTCAACGCATCTTCTGCATAAAACTGAAACTACCAGTCAGGATGTAGTACGGTCACGGCAGATAACATTAAACGGTTTATACATTAGATGAAACAATTTATAGAGACGACATAAACGTGAAGATAGCGGAAAGACGAGCTGTTATAAAACAACGAGCAGTCTCTGCAAAACAACCTATTCTATTTATTTCGTGCAATAAAAAACGCCCCTCCGCGAAAACTTCTTTGTTCTGCACATATGGGCCGCAGCACATCCATTCTATACAATAAGCCTACGCGACACCTCAGGTAGTCTGCACTCAATGTCATGGAGTAATAATAACAATAATATTAATACAAGATTTATATAGCACCATGTACTCCGAAGACACTCTGATGCGCTTAAAGATGGATCTCAGAAATGCTTCTGTAACAGAGGTGTGCGGATCCTAAAATTCTTGAGTCCGCGTCAGTCTGTAGATTTTGACCAAAGATCCGCTGAAATAAAATAAAATAAAATAAAATAAAATAAAACGGCAAAATAAAGATATCTATTTCGCGTCCGCACTGAAAAGGCCTCTGAACTTTCGTCATTAGTACGCAAGGTAGGCCACTACATCTAAGCCAATAGCAGATTACACTTTACCGGTTCCAGTGCTACCGTGCTGCGCACATCTCAACACATATCACTTCTTTCTGTTTTTTTAAAACTTTTATTAAGAAAAAATACAATCATCAAGGAACAGAATACGCGTCAGTCCGAGTCCGCAAAAAAAAAAATCTTGCGGATCTGCGTTCGAGAACTGACGCGTCCGCAGTCCGCACATCTAGCTGTCCTGTAATACATTAGCCTATATAAGCCTACTCTGCACTGCGCAGTAGCATAAGTTTTATTGTACAGTAGGTGTAACAGCCACTATTCGGTTCACTATTTAGTGCTGCCACAATCGAGCACTATTATCAATGAGTAGATATATCAAAAGGTCAGTGCTAAGGGTAGATCGGCGATCTCGCACTAGTGAGCAAAAAATTACTAGTGGTAGATCGCCATTTTATCTAATTACATTTATCACATTATTAATGTAAGAATGCAGCTATATTTTTTCACTGCATTACCAGGACTGTGGTTGGGATTGAAATATCAGTCACTTTGTTATCAATTACCAAATTTATTTAAAAACAAGATATTTTTAAGTCTGTGTTACAAAGAAACAGATATGGCTTGAGATGGACTCTGATATAATACTGAATAAGCCTGATTTAAATACGTGACAGTGTCGTGGCATGGTCC